>Ga0208315_1000106_pt1 | contig 101867 bp, 83 predicted proteins | sample MalvireepMed_215_FD_184239 | JGI IMG/M metagenome (GOLD analysis project Ga0208315, IMG submission 184239) | Marine viral communities from the Global Malaspina Expedition - Malaspina viral metaG DeepMed_215 (SPAdes) (version 2) | ecosystem: Environmental > Aquatic > Marine > Oceanic | place...
GGCAGGGTGCCAGATAACGTCTGGGCGGCGTGAGCCGACGACAAGTGCAGCAGAGAGAAGACCGCCTAAGCATGTTTACATGCCGGTAAGGGTGAAAGGGTGCGGTAAGAGCGCACCGCACCTCTGGTAACAGAGTGTGGCAAGGTAAACTCCACCCGGAGCAAGACCAAATAGGATCCCTCAACGTGTGGCCCGCATGGGGATCGGGTAGGTTGCTTGAATCAGTGAGCGATTGCTGATCTAGAGGAATGGTTGCCCACGACAGAACCCGGCTTACGGCCAACTCCACTCTTTTCCAAGATAGCGTTTATTGACGCTTTTGTTATTTAGCTTTCAGGTGAGCGCTTTACCTGAAGGCGCATACCTCCAGGCAAAGCGTTTATTCATCCGTAACTAGAAGAAATAACGGAAGGTTGCGCCTACAGTGCGAGGCTGGTTAGTGGTAAAGCCAAGGCGTGCACGACCACCACGTTCTCTATCAAACGACAACAGTGCGTTCTCGTCGAACAGGTTGTTAGCGTAGAATAAGATTTCATAATCATCGTACGTTAAACCAAAGCTCATATTCAGCGTGCCGTAGTCGTCTAACAACAAATCTAATTCCGTTGTTTCGCTACCTGTAGCTCCGCCAAAGGCAAGCCCTGATGTGAAAGTGCCCGCGCCCGCAACTTGGTCGCTTGGTTGGGTTATACGATCGCCCACATATTGATACGAACCTTGGAAATAGGTCGCATTTGATGAGAATAAAGGCTGCGCTAAGTCGTAAGTAAACGCGATAGCGAAGCTTTCTTCAGGTACTGACGCTAAACGATTCCCTTTTTCTACACCACCAAGTACCGCACCGTCGCCATCAACCACCGTTGAGTCGAACTCAGCTTCGATGATGCTACCGGTTAACGAGAAGAATAGTTGCTCGGTAAACTGGCGGGTAAGTTCAAATTCAATACCTTGGGTGTGGGCTTCAGGTACGTTAAACGAGACCCGTGAAGAACAAGACCCCGCATCTAACGTAACTTGAAGATCTTCGATATCGTTATAGAAAGCCGAGATATTAGCCGTCCATCCACGACCTGATGATTTCATACCAATCTCATAGTTAGTAAGCTTTTCATCGTCATAGTCTTGGAATGAACCAAAGATGGCTTCATCTTGGTCGGTACACAAGCTGCGGTTTAGCGGGTCATTAACGCCGCCAAGTCTAAAGCCCTGTGAAACCTGAGCATTAAAGTTTACGTTGTCGTTCAGACTGTACTGGCCAATTACGCGAGACGTAAAGCCGTCTGATTCTGTTGCGTCGGTTTGGTTATCGCCATTAGCAAACAAACCGCCAGAGATAAATTGTCGCTCTTCTTCGTAATCGTAAAAACGCGAGCCAACGGTCATTTTGAAGTCATCATTAACCTGATAATTTACTTCACCAAATACCGCCAGCTGTTTTAAGTCGTAAGGTAGGTAAGCGTTGTATGGCGAATTTGCTTCAAAGCCGTTTGCTACAGCCGCCGAAGTACCTTCGCCTAACGTTGCATCAGTGAACGCGTCGTACCCAGGGGTTGGAAGTGATTGATCGTACACGCGCTCGGTAGACGAGTAAAATGCACCAACAAGCCAGTCTAGCGCACCATCATCGTTAGACGCAGCGCGAAGCTCAAAGGTGTCCTGTTCTACTTCTGTTCTATCCAATAAGTTCGATGGCAATAATACCGCTTCATCTGGAAAGCCTAGGTCGATACTAACCGAGCCTGATAGGGCGCTGGCGTCGCGACTAACCAGGATATCGCGGTCGGTGTAGCTGTAAACAAAGGTGAAATCGGCAATATCAGCTTGATATTCAGCGGTTACGTCAGCAATAAAGGTGTCATCGGAGAAGCCTTCATCGAGCAATAAATATTGCTCACGCTCATCAAATTCGACAGCGGGTCGTGAGGTGGTATAAGGGTTACCAAACAGGTTATACACTTCTTGACGGTTAAATCCATTCATTTCCAGTTCTTGGAAAATAAGTCGTGGAGTAATGGTTAATTTGTCATTTGGCGCTATCACGAAGGCAACGCGACCGCCGGTTCTATCGCCGTCATTAACGTCTTCTTTAAACGCGCCATTTTCGCCATAAGCATCAATAAAACCCGCGTAGTCTGTGCGATACACTACAGCGCGCATAGCGATGGTATCTGAGATGGGTAGGTTAACCATACCTTTCACGTATCCGCCTACGCCGCCATCGGTCACTGTATTTAAGTTTGCTTCAAATTTACCTTCAAAGGTGTCTAATTCAGGCTGGTTGGTAATGTATCGAAGGGTTCCGCCAATAGAACCCGAGCCAAACAATGTGCCTTGTGGGCCGCGCAGCGTTTCAATACGGTTAAGATCAAAAAGATCGAGATCTGGGGTAAACAGAGATAGCGAAATCACGCTTTCATCTAGATACACGCCTACCTGCTCTTTAACGCCGGGCTGGTCGCGAACGATTTGCCCTGCCGATACACCACGCATAGACACTTGACTCTGACCCGGTCCAAGGTTTTGAATGGATACGCTTGCTACGTTTCTTGCTACATCTTCCAGATTTCCAGCGCCACTGCGCTCGAAGTCACGCTGTGTCTGAGCGTTGATGGAAAACGGAATGTCTTCAATGGATTCTGCACGTTTCGTTGCTGTAACAATAATTTGCTCGAAGTCGTCATCGTCTGCTTGCTGTGTGTCCTGAGCTATTGCGCCAGAGCTAAGTAAACTCATTACCGCAATGCTTAATGTGCTTCGTCGAAACGACGAATTTTCTAGTTTAAACATAAGTCCATCCAGATTGGTTGTTTCTGTTTTGTTATTAGGCAAGGGCGTAATGTGGCAAAGAAACGGGGGATTTTCCATAGATACTAGAATAAATATTTCAAATTTAGTTGAATATCTTGAGGTGTATTTTAATTGTAATCGCAATGTTAATTTTGGTGCCGCGCTGGGCGCAGTAGTGAACTTGCGTCTAAAAGGTCAAAAAAAGCGTCTATCAAGCTAAATACAACGGAAACAATCCACGTATGATCATTTTTAAGTAAGTTGTCACGCTAAATAGACTTGGCGTAGCGATGAATAGAACTTTGCACTCGCTTGGCTATTACACAGTTAGTAAGCAGGGCTATAAAGCAAGTGGTATCTATCAGGAATATCTGTCAGGAGCATCAGAAGTGAAGAAAGTTTCAAGCGTGGACGACGGGTTAAAGGGCATTATTGCTATCGTTATCGCCAGTTTTTTATGGGGGACAACCGGAACTGCGGCGCAATTCGCCCCCGAGATAAGCCCCCTCGCTATTGGTGCGTTTGCTATGGGAGTAGGGGGCATTTTGTTGTGTGTGAGTGCCCACAGGGCCTTGGTTCGCGATGCACATATTCTATTTTCTAGGCCTTGGGTGCTGTTGTTTGGAAGCGTATGCGTGGCTGTATATCCGCTTGCGTTTTATAGCGCGATGCGATTATCTGGCGTTGCAATAGGTACCGTAGTCTCAATTGCCAGTGCGCCGCTATTTGCTGCTGTTTTGGAACGCGTTATTAGCAAAAAGCCGGTATCTTTTAAGTGGGTTGTTAGCTTCGTGATAGGCGCCATCGGTATTGCACTATTAGCGGCAGGGAAGTCTACTGAAACCCTCGGGCTGTTAGAAGCACAGCGTCATCAAACATTAGGCGTTGTATTAGGCCTAGTTGCAGGTTTAACCTATGCAGGCTACTCGTGGGCTGCTAAGCAGTTAATTGAGACAGGCGCAAATTCGACTTCCTCAATGGCCGGGCTTTTCGGGTGCGCTGCATTGGTATTATTACCGTCGCTTTATTTTACCGGCCAGAATGTGTTTGAAAGTACTATCAACACGAGCGTTTCGCTATATATGGCTGTGGTGCCTATGTTTTTAGGGTACCTTCTTTTCGGGTATGGTCTGCGTACCACACAAGCAAGTAAGGCCACCCTTATTACCCTCATTGAGCCTCTTGTTGCAACGCTATTTGCCATATTTCTTATTGACGAAGCGTTCAAGCCGGTAGGGTGGGTTGGCATGGGGCTAGTTTGCCTCTGTTTACTTATTCAAACCGTGAAACTTCCGGTCTTTTTACAACTTTCAAGTCGAAAGGCCATTACCTAAAGGTTTGTCATATTCTATTTTTAATCCCGCCCTATCCATAATAAGCGGCAGGTTTTCAACTAAAATGCCTGCTCGATTTTCGTTAATAGCATTTTCATAGGGGGGGGGAGCTGCCAGAAGTACCTATATTATAACGCAGTACTTCTTCCGCTAAGGCGAAATTGCAATACATCATGGCAGCCACGAACAAGCGCAATGAACAAATCTGTTTGAGGGAAGTTGGCACACTTGCAAAGGCATTTAACGGCCTAAATTTATTACCACGGCACTAATGTACGGCGTTCGCTTCTTGGTCTTTCTCAATACTTGCCCAACGTTCCACTTTGTCGGTAAGGTCTTCGGCGTCAAAAGGCTTACTTAAATAATCGTCCATCCCAGCGCTTACGCAGCGCTCTTTGTCACCTTTCATGGCATTAGCCGTAAGGGCTATGATGGGGACATTCAAATATCGAGAGCCGGCTTCGCCATTTCTAATGCGCTTGGTGGCTTCAAACCCATCCATTTCGGGCATTTGGCAATCCATCAAGATAACGTCGAAGGTAACCTTCATTTTGTTCAAAGCTTGCAGGGCCTCAACACCCGACTTTGCACTTAACGTGGTGTGATTGCTAAGGTGCTGCTTTGCAATTACCTGGTTAATATCATTGTCTTCTACGATGAGCACTTTACGCTTCTTGCCTTTCACGGTTTTCGACGCGTTGTTGTAATGTATCGGTTTTATCAGGCTTTCATCGGCCTCTTCTAATTGAATAGTGAACGAGAAAGTGCTGCCGTTACCTTTAACACTTTCAAGTTTGATGTCGCCGCCCATAAGCCCGCACAGCTGTTTACTTATAGAAAGGCCAAGGCCGGTTCCACCAAACTTGCGAGTAGTAGAAAGGTCTTCTTGCGTAAATACATCGAAGATAGTGCTCTGCTTATCTTGCGCTATTCCGATACCTGTATCTTTTACGCTGCATAATAAACGAAGGGTATTGTCGGGGTTTTTCTCAATACAGGTAGTTACTTCAATGTAGCCTGTATCGGTGAATTTGACGGCGTTACCTAATAAGTTTGAAAGAATTTGTCTAAATCGAACATCATCACCTTGAACGACATGGTAGCCTTGTAAGTCAAAGTGGAAGTGTAGTTCTAGCCCTTTTTCTTGGCAGAGTATGGCGTACTGGCTTTGTAAATTTTCCAGAGACTCCAAGATATCAAACGGGCTCTCTTCTATTTGAAGCTGACCGGCTTCAATTTTAGAGAAGTCCAAAATATCGTTTACGATGTGCAACAATCCCTGAATACTAAATTTAGCCAAAGACAAGTAATGTTTTTGTTCCCCGGTAAGTTCTGAGCCCCCTAACAGTTGTAGTACGCCAGAAATGCCGTGGATAGGTGTACGGATTTCATGGCTCATACTTGCCAAAAAGCTAGACTTGAGGCGCGCAGACTCTTCCGCTTTCTCTCTTGCTTCCTGAAGGTATTGTTCGGTTTGACGCTGCTGGGTTACATCTTGCTGAAACCCGATGTAGTGAGTTATTTCACCGTTAGTTTTAACGGGAGTCAGGTTTAGGCGATTAAAGAACTTGGTGCCGTCTTTTTTATAGTTCAATAACGTGGTTTCTATGGGCTCTCGGGTAGCGATAGCTTTGCGAATGCAGTCAATGGTCTTTTCATTGGTTTCCTCTCCCTGCATAGAACGGCAATTATGCCCGATGATTTCTTCGCGGGTATAGCCAGTTAGCTCTTCAAATGCACTATTTGCATAGATAATAGGCTGACCAACGCGTTTGATATCAGAAATGATAATGGATACGGTGGCTTCATCCATCGCGTGGGTAAGCACTTTTACGTGGCTTTCTAACGAACGCTGCTCGGTTTCATCACTACCTACAAAAATATCGCCGCGAATGTTGCCATTCGCATCAGCAAGAGAGGTTTTTGTCCAACGAACAAACCGCTCTTGTCCTGTGCTAACCGAAAAGTGTTTTAGTTCATTGCTTTGAGTCGCCCCCAACTTTTGCATGATAAATTTAAGGATACCTTGCTTTTCGCCATATTGGTCATCGCAAAAATCATCAAACCGTTTGTTCGAAAGCAAGACTTCTTGATTTTGATCGACAACAACTAACATGTCGCCCATTGACTCAAGAACGTTAGAAAATTGTTCATTTGAAAGAGAGACTTCGGTGAGGTCCCAAATTAGCTTGTCAAACGCTTTACGAATGTCGGAAAGCTCTTGCGCTTCAAGCTGTTGGTCATCGCGCAAAGGTGCATTGCTATTGCTGTTAAGGCTGTTTTTGATATCTTCGTAAAGCTTAGAGAGCGTCCGTTCTGCTAATGTACCTGTCATGCTAACCATGTGCAGAATAATAAATATGAAGCCTGCAATCATGGCTAACAAAACAATGCCAGTCCACGCCATTTCCCGGTACGCTGTTATTGTGGGCTTAACGCTGTATAGCGTTAGATTTTTCCAGTTTGCCTGCGTTATAGCGTACCCGCTATTGTTGAAATTAGAAAAATTTGAGCCGGGTGCAATGAGGGCTGGTTCGCTGCTAAACAGCACATGGCCAGTTGAATCTGTGACAAGCTGATTTGTTAAACGAGGGTAAGGCGCTAATAATGATTGTAAGCTATCAACGTACATGACCAGTGCACCTTCGGCAACCCCTTTAAGAAGCACTGGAACACTAATAAGTACACCATACTGTGATACAGAAGAGAACGTATTCGATGAGCCTAACGTCTGTTGTCGCCATGCACTGCTTAACGATTCAGGAATAGTTGCATTCCAGTTTTTATCGATGACTCGGTTTCCCGCAAAATCAAATAGTGCAAACTCTACGCTTTTCGCCTGCGTTAAATTTAACGAGCGAAAGAACATTGGCAGATAACTATCACGGCGCTCTATATCGACAAGCGCGTTGATAATGATGTCGTTTGCAGCAAGGTCAGCAAGTTGTCGAGTGGTATCACTAACAATGTAGTTAATGTCCTGCTCTAATCCACTTATCGACTGACGCTGAAGTTCATCTGTTTGCTTAATGATAAAGTGAAAAGAAAGCCCAAATAGCATTATAGACAGCACTGCTATTAACAATGCTAGTCGAGGTATCATGCTTGAAAGTAGTAAAGAGCGTAACCTTGTTGGCTTGTGTTGCATTATTTTTGGCCTATTGTTACCAAGTGGCCTTTATCATTATACTTCGTCATAAAATAATCCTTTGACCAAAGTGCATCATGCCTTTCTTTTGTAAATGGGGCGTCATAGTGCTTAACGGCGCCTGAAACGTCCTGCAAAGATTCAAGGGCACTGCGCAATTTATCAATTTCTATACTACCAGCTTTATCGGCAGCCGCAGCGATCAAATGAATTAAATCATAAGCATGAGCTAGCCCTGTAACACCGCCAATAGCCTGACTATCTACCAAGCCATATTTATTGTGGTAGGCTTCTAACAGTTGTTTCGATTGGCTATTTTTTTGATGGCTGAAGTGAAACGTTTGGAGCACAGAGATATCATACATGCCTATCGGGTTAGCTAGCGCTGACGCAAATTGTCCAGAGGCAATACCCCAATGTGAAATTATGGGGAGTTTGGTTAACTCTTGCTTTGCTATTTCATCCAGAGCTACAACCCCTTCAGGAACATTCGTCACTAAAATTATGCCCTCAGCCTTGTTGTTTTTAATGGCAGTAATATCTTCAGAAAAATCCTTTTGTTGCCAGTTAATCCAGTGGGTTGACGTGAACGCAATGCCTTTTTCACTTGCGGCTTTGGTGAGCGACGCGAGATTAGAACGACCCCAGCCAGTGCGCTCTAAAACAAGGGCTACGTTAGAGAGGCCAATGTTTTTAACATAGTCAATGAGTACCCTCGCGGCTTCTGCATCGCGAACCGATACGCGAAATACATTGTTGGGTGTTTTATCATTATCGACAATAGGTGTGCCCGCCGCCCATGGTACTAGCATTAATATGTTTTTTTCGTGTATGACTTCTATTTCAGCAAGAACAACAGGTGTGTGAACACCCCCTACCACGGCAAGTAAGTGTGGCATTTCAGAAAACTGGTTAATATTAAATACACCACGCGCAGGGTTACCTCGGTGATCTTTAGAAATTACCTTTAGTTTACGACCAAGAATTCCACCTGCTGCATTAATTTCATCAACGGCTAATTCAACGCCTCGTGATATAGCTACGCCCCCTTCAATGGCTACGGCAGACAAGTCCGCATCAATGCCTATAATCAAAGGCTCGGTGGTGCTATTGGCTCGAGGCGTTATGAAAAGCAACAGAGCGCTTATGAGAACTGATATGAAAAGCTTTACACGCATGAATAAGATACCTAAGGGTTCACTATAAAAGTGTATAGCAATGCGTGAACATTTTTCTCTTTAACGCATTATTCTTTAGTATAACTTAGGGGAGGTTATCTACAGTTTTAAATAGTGCGCATTCAGTATTACGCTCAGTGACAGGAAGCAATGTGGCATGATTCTACTATTAGTCGTACAGGAATAATGTTGGCTGTATATTTAGCGTACAGGTGTTGGTAGGCGTTCAGCAGTTTGAATGCCCTAAAGTGTTTAAGGCCAACGTATTGAATATTGTTTGACTGTGTTGCAAGCAAGGATAAATAGCGGTTTGGAGTATGAGTGCGAAATATAAGCCTGCCTACAATAATAGATGTTGAAGCAAGTGGATTTGGGGCTGCGAGTTACCCTATAGAAATAGGCATCGTGCGCTATGATGGTGCAAAGTGGTGTAAATTGCTAAGGCCCTTTGCTTCTTGGGTCCATTGGGACAAAAGCGCTGAATCGCTCCACGGTATTTCGCAACAGATGCTGGAATCGAGAGGCGAGGAGCCTTATACCGTGTGTATGGAGCTAAATAATTTCTTAGGTAATACCATTGCTTACAGCGATGGGTGGGTAGTAGATAACCCGTGGCTCATTAAGCTATATGCTGCTGCTCAAGTAGAAATGTCTTTCACGTGTCGAGCGTTAGAGTATATTTTGACTGAAGCGCAAATGGATAAGTGGCATGAAGTAAAGGATAGCCTGAGCGCAAACGTTGATGTTAAACGCCACAGAGCCAGTTCAGATGCAATGATTATTCAGCAAACCTACGCGAAAACCCTTGAACTCACTAAAACCTAGGTTTTGCTTTTAAGCGAGCAGCTGTCACAAGTTACTTTTTAAAACAGGTAGTTTACGCCAAGCGATAACGCCATGTTTTCTTCTTCCCCTACCATCCTATGTTCAATTTCAACAGCCATGTTTAAACCCTCACGTCCACCAAGTAACCAACCTAAGCGGGTAAAGGTTCCCTCGTCGTGTGGCAAGTATAGCCACTCTGCATAATGTTGAAACGCCGTATTATTGGTTTTGTACGTCGCATAAACCTTTTGCGGAACCCAAGTATCAAAACGCCGACTGGCACTTATCATCCCTTGTGAACCTGCAGGGTAAGAAAAACTGCTGTCGTAATGATGGGTTTCGGTAATTGACTGTACGCGATACATGCTATTTAGCTGCCATCGAGCCAGTTTTTTGCTTTTAAATTGAATAGGGCTGAAATGCGTGTCATTTGTCCCTGCAAAAGCCTGTGTTGTCATCATGGCTGCAGTAATACAGAGAGCGAGAAAAATACTGGTAACTACATTCATGGATGAGCCCAAGTGTTGCCACTGCTTGTATAGCGTTTAGATTACAAGGGGTGAGTAGCAAATAACGAAGCGAACATTATTTAATCATAGCGTTAAATAATAAATGTTGAAAATAGAATCGTTAACTTTTTCTTCTCGCACGCTAGCATTAGATCGAAGAAAAACAAAAACGCCGCTCGGTACGACGATAATGAAAACGTCAACCGAGCGGCGTCTTGCACTATGTGCTTATTGCCTACTGAATTAAAGTGAGGCTTTTAGCGCTTGCGCTTTGTCTGTTGCTTCCCATGGGAACTCGTCACGACCAAAGTGACCATATGCGGCCGTTGGGCGATAAATAGGACGCTCAAGGTCAAGCATTTGAATAAGGCCGTAAGGGCGTAGGTCGAAGTGTTCACGCACAAGCGCTACTAACGTTTTTTCATCTACTACACCCGTACCAAAGGTATCAATGCTAATAGACGTAGGCTCTGCAACACCAATGGCGTAAGACACTTGAATTTCACAACGCTTTGCAAGACCTGCCGCAACAATGTTCTTGGCAACGTAACGGCCTGCGTAGGCTGCGCTGCGGTCTACCTTAGATGGATCTTTACCAGAGAACGCACCACCGCCGTGACGAGCCATACCACCATATGTGTCTACAATGATTTTACGACCTGTTAAGCCGCAGTCGCCCATTGGACCACCAATAACAAATCGGCCCGTGGGGTTAATGTGAAAACGTGTATTGCCATCAATCCATTCACTTGGTAGCACTGGCTTGATGATTTCTTCCATTACCGCTTCACGTACAGTTTCAGTGCTTACTGAATCACAGTGCTGAGTTGAAAGTACAACCGCATCAATGCCTACAGGCTTGTCGTTTTCATATTTAAAAGTGATTTGGCTTTTTGCATCTGGACGCAACCAGTCTAGCTTACCAGACTTGCGTACTTCGGCTTGCTTTTGAACAAGGCGGTGTGAGTACGTGATAGGCGCCGGCATTAATACATCAGTTTCGTCGCTCGCGTAACCAAACATCAGGCCTTGGTCACCTGCACCTTGCTCTTCAAGGCTTGCTCTATCAACACCTTGATTGATGTCAGGAGACTGTTTACCAATGGCATTTAATACCGCACATGAGTCAGCATCAAAGCCCATATCTGAATGGGTATAGCCGATTTCTTTTACGGTGTTGCGGGTAAGCTCTTCAATGTCTACCCACGCTGAAGTGGTTACTTCACCACCTACTAAAACCATACCGGTTTTTACATACGTTTCGCAGGCCACCCGAGCGCGAGGATCTTGTTCTAATATAGCGTCAAGAACCGCATCTGAGATCTGATCAGCAATTTTGTCCGGATGTCCTTCAGACACTGACTCGGATGTGAATAAATGCGTGGCCATAAATGCTCCGTAAGCGTTAAATTATCAAAATAGTCGTATATTGTACTAAAACAAGTTATAAATACCAGTCTTTACTTCTAGACGTCTAAAAGTCTCTTTGTTACGAAATGTTGACATGACCCGATCAGTATTAGGGTTATTTCTATACAATAAAAAGACTTAGGCAAAGATAAGAGGGTTTTCATTACCGAGCTAATACGCATTGGTGAGCGTATAGACCATTTTTTACTATTACTTTCACTATTGGCAATGAAAACCCATTGAACTGTTAGGTGGCATAGGTAAGAATAATGCCACATTCATTCGTATAAAGAAGTGGAGCGAACGCCTTACCTCTACGCTCGTCTAGCTTGCCTAGCCCGCTAAGATACGAAACAAAAGATACAAAATAAATCAGGAGACAACATGCCCTCTCGTCGTGAACTCGCCAATGCTATCCGTGCACTAAGCATGGATGCTGTTCAACAAGCTAAATCAGGTCACCCAGGCGCCCCAATGGGGATGGCTGACATCGCGCAGGTACTATGGGGTGATTTCTTATCACACAATCCTGCTAACCCGTCTTGGGCTAACCGCGATCGCTTTGTGCTTTCAAATGGTCACGGCTCGATGCTGTTGTATTCTTTGCTTCACCTTTCAGGCTACGAACTGCCTATTGAAGAGTTAAAGAACTTCCGTCAGCTTCACTCTAAAACCCCAGGCCACCCAGAGTACGGTTATGCACCCGGTGTTGAAACCACCACAGGTCCACTTGGCCAAGGTATTAGTAACGCTGTAGGTATGGCGCTTGCTGAAAAAGTACTTGCTGCGCAATTTAACAAAGACGGTCACACTATTGTTGATCACCACACCTATGCATTCCTAGGCGACGGCTGCTTAATGGAAGGTATCTCACACGAGACATGTTCACTAGCCGGTACGCTAGGCCTTGGTAAGCTCATCGCATTTTGGGATGACAACGGCATTTCAATTGACGGTGAAGTAGAAGGTTGGTTCACTGACGATACACCAGCACGCTTTAAGAGCTACGGCTGGGAAGTGATTGAAGGCGTCGACGGTCACGATGCTGAGCAAGTCAAAGCCGCCATTGAAAAGGCGCAAGCGAATACGGCGCAGCCTACACTTATTTGTTGTAAAACTACCATTGGTTTCGGCTCACCGAATAAAGAAGGCACTGAGTCTTGCCACGGTGCACCACTAGGTGATGACGAGATTGTCGCCACACGTGAAAAGCTTGGCTGGAGCCATGGTGCGTTCGAAATTCCAGACGATATTTACGCGGGCTGGGATGGCAAAGAGAAAGGCTCAAAAGCGGAAAGCGCGTGGAACGACGCTTTCGCAGCATACGAAGCCGCTTACCCAGAGCTTGCGGCAGAGTTCAAACGCCGCGTAAATGGCGAGTTGCCAGCAGATTTCAGCGAAAAAGCAGATGCAATTATTGCTGAGCTTCAAGCTAACCCACAAAATATTGCTTCACGTAAAGCGTCGCAAAATGCACTAAACGCATTTGGTCCACTACTTCCTGAGCTATTAGGCGGCTCTGCTGACCTTGCTGGTTCTAACCTTACTATTTGGGAAGGCAGCAAAGGCGTTGAAGCGAACGATGCGTCAGGTAACTACATTTATTACGGTGTACGTGAGTTTGGTATGTCTGCCATGATGAATGGTATTGCCCTTCACGGTGGCTTTAAGGCATACGGTGCAACCTTCCTAATGTTCATGGAATATGCACGCAATGCGGTACGTATGGCAGCGCTAATGAAGCAGCCTGCAATTTTCGTTTACACCCACGATTCAATTGGTCTAGGTGAAGACGGCCCAACACACCAGCCAGTAGAGCAGGTGGTTGCGCTACGTGCAACGCCTAATCTTGATAACTGGCGTCCTTGTGATCAGGTTGAGTCTGCTGTGTCGTGGAAGTCTGCTATTGAGCGCACTGACGGCCCAACAACACTAATCTTCACACGCCAAGGCTTAGCACAGCAAGAAAGAACGGCTCAACAAGTTGCAGATATCGCTAAAGGCGGTTACGTACTTAAAGACTGTGAAGGTACGCCAGAGCTTATTCTTATTGGTACCGGTTCTGAGGTTCAGCTAGCCGTTGAAGCAGCAGCGAAACTGACCGAGCAAGGCAAAGCCGTTCGCGTAGTGTCTATGCCATCAACTGACGTATTTGACCGACAGTCTGCTGACTACCGTGAAAGTGTACTACCTTCTAGCGTAGTTAAACGCGTAGCGGTTGAAGCCTTGTCTAAAGATAGCTGGTACAAGTACGTTGGCTTTAATGGTGCTATCGTAGGCATGGACACCTTTGGTGAATCTGCACCTGCGGGCGACCTGTTCAAGCACTTCAACATTACCACTGACGCTGTAGTAGAGGCTGCACTGTCTCTGTAAGAGGTAATAGGTAAGCCTATGGTAAATATTGCCATAAATGGGTTTGGTCGTATTGGTCGTAACGTGTTGCGCGCGCTGTATGAAAGTGGGCGCAACAACGAATTTAACGTGGTGGCCATTAACGACATTGCTAAACCCGAAGGCATAGCACATTTACTTAAATACGACACCGCCCACGGGCGGTTCCGTTTTGATGTGGCCTTAGAAAATAACACGCTTAATGTCGCAGGTGACGATATTACGCTGCTTGCGGTAAACGATATTAAAGACCTACCCTGGAAAGACTTAGGCGTTGATATTGTGCTTGAGTGTACGGGCAAGTTTGATGACAGAGCATCGGGGCAAGCACATTTAGATGCAGGCGCTGGCAAAGTACTTTTCTCTTCACCCGGTTCACCAGATTTAGACAATACGGTCATTTTTGGGACCAACGAAGACACGTTGACCAGTGAACAAAAATTAGTCTCTAACGGTTCGTGCACCACAAACTGCATTGTTCCTGTCATTCAAGCGCTAGATGCGGCATTCGGTGTTGAAAGTGGTACGATAACAACCATTCACGCGTCTATGCACGACCAGCAGGTTATCGATGCTTATCACGAAGATTTGCGCAGAACCCGTGCGGCCAGTCAGTCAATTATACCTGTTGATACACGTCTTGCTGCGGGTATAGAGCGCATTCTGCCTAAGTTTGCGGGTAAGTTTGAAGCCATTGCCGTTCGCGTGCCTACTATCAATGTTACTGCCATGGACTTAAGCGTTACCCTTCAATCTAAGGTAACCATTGAGCAAGTTAACCAAGCCCTTCGCAGTGCAAAAGCAGGGCGATTACAAGGCATACTCGATTACACCGAAGAGCCTTTGGTGTCGGTAGATTTCAATCACGACCCCCACTCGTGTATTGTAGATGGTACACAGACAAGAGTCAGTCATAAGCAACTAGTAAAAACGCTGGTGTGGTGTGACAACGAATGGGGTTTTGCAAACCGTATGCTCGACACAGCAAAAGTGATGTTCGACGCAAAATAACGCATTGATGCTGCCAGGGCTGGTAGCACAGCCCGCGCAGCTTTCACAGTTAATTTGAGCGTGCTTTTAAACGCACGCTCTACTGAATTTAAATTAACATAGGAAAGACAATGGCAATTCCAAGCATGAGCGACATGGCCTTAAACGGTCAGCGCGTACTAATTAGACAAGATTTAAACGTGCCGGTAAAAGACGGCAAAGTTACCTCTGATGCCCGTATCAAAGCATCTATACCCACCATTAAAGCAGCCCTAGACGCAGGTGCGGCCGTTATGGTGATGTCTCATCTTGGCCGTCCTACAGAAGGCGAGCCTGCAGACGAATTCTCTCTTCAACCTGTTGTTGATTATCTTAATGACGCCCTAGACGTGCCTGTGAAGCTAGTTAAAGACTACCTAGACGGTGTTGAGCTTGCTGACGGCGAATTGGTTATCCTTGAGAACGTCCGTTTTAATAACGGCGAAAAGAAAGACGACGAAGCGTTATCTAAACAATACGCAGCACTTTGCGATATTTTTGTGATGGATGCATTTGGCACGGCGCACCGCGCACAAGCGTCTACCCATGGCGTTGCTAAATTCGCGCCAAAAGCCTGTGCTGGCCCATTACTTGCTGCAGAATTAGATGCACTGGGTAAGGCGCTAGATAATCCGAAGCGCCCAATGGTTGCCATTGTGGGTGGTTCTAAAGTATCGACTAAGCTTACCGTGCTTAAAACGCTAGCTGAAAAAGTAGATCAGCTTATTGTTGGTGGCGGTATTGCCAATACCTTTATTGCAGCGCAAGGGCACAATGTAGGTAAGTCGCTGGTTGAAATGGACCTTACCGAGCAAGCCACGCAGCTTATGAATGAAGCGCAGGCTAATGGCGGTAATATCCCAGTGCCAACAGACGTAGTAGTAGGCAAGGCGTTTGATGAGAATACCGAAGCTACGCTTAAAGTAGTCAGTGATGTTGCTGATGACGATATGATTTTTGACATTGGCCCAGACTCGTCAAAAGCCCTTGAAGATATCATTAAAAATGCCGGTACCATAGTATGGAATGGCCCTGTAGGCGTATTTGAATTTGAACAGTTCAGTGCTGGAACAAAAGCGCTGTCTGAAGCGATTGCCGCAAGCGACGCATTCTCAATCGCAGGTGGTGGTGATACACTAGCCGCAGTTGATAAATACGGAATTGCCGATAAGGTTTCTTATATTTCAACAGGTGGTGGCGCGTTCCTAGAGTTTTTGGAAGGCAAAACGCTACCAGCGGTAGCAGTACTAGAAGAAAAAAATAAATAAGCCTGAGCACTGCACACAAACGCAGTGCCTGATAGCTCAATATAGCTAAGGCCTAGTACAAACGTTACCCCATAGGTGTCACGCTCAGTAACAGCATTTTTGAGCGTGACCTTTTAATCGGAAACGATTACCCCTGCGAAACAGTGAAGTACGCAGGCATAAATACCAATTTTATTACAGATGTGTTTACTTTAGGTACCGGCACGCCGTGTCTGAGACAAACAGATCTTTAATAGAATTGGTATAACAATAAACCCTACACCTGCCTATAAAGGCAGTATAATACAAAAGGAGTGTTGCAATGGCATCACAAGCTCAGCAGGCAATGCTGGATAAACTGAAGACGCAAACCGGTTTTATTGCAGCGTTAGATCAAAGCGGCGGTAGTACCCCTAAAGCGTTACGCTTATATGGCATCGAAGAGTCTGAATACAGCTCAGACGAAGAGATGTTTAACCTTGTTCACGAAATGCGTACGCGCATTATCACCAGCACCCCTTTTAGCGGCGAGCGCGTTCTTGGCGCAATCTTGTTTGAAAACACCCTTGATAGAGAAATAGAAGGCATGTCTTCTGCACACTTTTTGTGGCAGAAAAAGCGTGTTATTCCTTTTCTGAAAGTGGATAAAGGGTTAGCTGAAGAAAGCAATGGTGTTCAAGTGATGAAGCCCATGCCAGGGCTTGATGCACTATTAGCAAAAGCCGCAGCGCAAGACGTGTTTGGCACTAAAATGCGCAGTGTTGTTAAGCTTGCTAATCACCAAGGCATTAAAGATGTTGTTGCTCAGCAATTTGAAGTAGGTAAGCAAATTCTAGGGGCTGGCCTTGTTCCTATTATCGAGCCAGAAGTAGATATTCACAGCCCGCAAAAAGCAGAAGCAGAAGCACTACTTAAGCTAGAAATTTTAACCCAGCTTAACCTTCTAAATGAAGGTCAGGAAGTGATGCTCAAGCTAACGCTACCAACTGAAGCTAACTTTTATAAAGAACTTGTTGATCACCCTCGCGTACTTAAAGTGGTTGCGCTTTCTGGCGGTTACAGCCGTGACGACGCTAATGCTAAGCTTGCTGAAAACCAAGGTATGATCGCGAGTTTCTCTCGCGCTTTAACCGAAGGTGTATCTGCACAGCAATCTCAAAAAGAGTTTGAAGCAACACTAGATAAAGCGATTGAAGGTATTTACCAAGCTTCTAAGGCGTAATCATAAGCTCTGGCTATCTTCATTGACACCTTATAAGAGCGCCGTTGGCGCTCTTTTTATTTAGTCACTTTTCGCTGTTTTCTTAACGAGTAAAGTTGAAACGGCTAAAAAAGCGTTCAGCTTCTTCACTATCAAAGTCGTAGCCCATATTTGTCATCGCTTGTAGGGCATTTTCTACAGTATCGTAGAAGCCATAAAGAACCTCGGCAGTGTCGTAGCACTGAGAAATTTGATGCTTTGTTGTAAGCATAATATCGGTATCTAATATCACCACGGCAAGAAATGAGAGGCCGCGGGTTTTTCGCACTCGAGTATGCTTTACAAATATATCAAATGTTGAAGGGGGCATGAGGCTCTCACCGTAAAGACAGCTTACTTGTGCCCACTCGGTGCCTTGTTCAAATTTAGAAATGTCGGAAGACAGTTTAACCACGCCATTTCGCATGGTTTCATCATTCCACGGGCCCCTTGCTGATAAAAGCAGCAGTTGACCGCTTACGCTACATTCAAATTCGCCGTGCGGATTATTCATGGGGAATACCTTCAAGTCTTACTTAAAACTTAACACCTAACTGTCAGCACGCAACTAACCATTCGGCTAAATTCAAAGGCAGGCTTATGCGCTTAATCTCCTAGATGATGTCGCTCAACGTTTAATCTTTATTGCCTGAATTAATTCAGTAGTATGGGAAAGTTAAATGCATCACGGCAAAGTGATCACCCCATAAAAATGATCGGATAAAAACAAATAATTAAGGTGAGATATGTCTTTTACTAGAAATCACAGGTACCCGTCAGTCAAAAAACGGTATGCGATGTGGGCTGTGCTATTAAGCGTAGGCACGCTAGCTATGCCAGCCACAGTGCTTGCGAGCAATGAAACAGAATCTTTTACTACCGACTCTGAACGCTATTTTAAATCAGAAGATATCTTCAACCTTGAATACGTCAGTGAAGTCCAGGTATCTCCAAACGGTAAATATATCGCATACGTGCGCCGTTCAAACGACGTCATGTCAGACAGTAGCCGCGCCAATGTTTGGCTAGCCTCGGTAGATGGTAAATCACACCGTCCCTTACTTTCTTCGAAAAAAAATTATTACTCTATTCGCTGGTCACCAGATGGCAGCCGATTAGCTTACCTTTCCAATGAAGAGGGTAAACCGCAACTGTATGTGCGCTGGATGGATACGGGGCAAACGGCGTTAGTCACCAACGTTACTTCAAGCCCAAGTAATATCACGTGGTCACCCGACGGAAAATACATTGCATTCACTATGAGTGTGGATGCCAAGGAAAAGCCGCTAGACGTTAAAATGCCTAAAAAGCCGGAAGGCGCAAAGTGGTCGCCTAAATTCCAATATATCACTAAGGCGCGTTATCAAGCCGATGGCAAAGGCGTGCTTGACCCTGCCTATACCCATATCTTTATTGTGCCCTCTGACGGAGGTACAGCAAGACAGTTAACCTCGGGCAACTACCATCACAACGGTCGGTTAAGTTTTGCGCCGAACGGTGAGAAGATTTATTTCTCTGCTAACCGAAGTGATAACTGGGAATATGAACCCGTTGAGGCCGATATATTTTCTGTTGATATGACGGGGAATATTGAACAATTGACGCAGGACAAAGGGCGAGAGTCGTCACCAGTAGTATCACCTGACGGAAAGTATATTGCTTATGCGTACCGTGACGACGAAAAAGTGATGTACAAAAATAGCTATTTGTATGTAATGAATAGCGACGGCTCTGAACAAAGAAACATAACAAAAGATATTGATAATTCGGTGTCTAATTTTCACTGGAAAGACAATAAACGCATCTATTTTCAGCAATCAGTTCGCGGTCTGGCCCAGGTGGATGTGGTTTCGCTATCGGGTAGTGTAAAAGCCGTAGCAAAAGGGCTTGGTGGCACCACGTTAGGCCGACCTTATGTATTTGGTACTTACCATGCGGTTGGCGATGTTGTGGCCTACACCAAAGGTCGTACTGACCGGCCTGCAGATTTGTTCGTTACCACCAGAAAAGAGCGCCAGCTTACAGCACTTAATGAAGATGTTTTAGGCCACAAGCAGCTCGGTGAAGTGAAAGAAGTTGTTTACCCATCGTTTATCGACGGTGAGGAAATTCAAGGCTGGTACATTCTGCCGCCAAACTATGACAGCTCAAAAACCTACCCTCTCATTCTGGAAATCCACGGTGGGCCCAACCTAGCCTATGGGCCTGTATTTACTGCTGAATTGCAGCGCATGGCCGCAGAAGGTTACGTGGTGTTTTATGATAATCACCGAGGAAGTACGGGATACGGCGAACGCTTTGCGTTATTGCTGCAAGGGAAATATAGCTCTGAGTACGACTTTGCTGACCATATGTCTGGGGTAGACGCGCTGATTGAAAAAGGCATTGCCGACCCTGAACGTCTATTCATTACGGGGGGCTCTGCAGGTGGTATTGCATCTGCTTATGCCATTGGTCTTACTAACCGTTTCAAAGCGGCAGTGGTTGCAAAGCCCGTTATTAACTGGCTGTCGAAAGTGCTTAGCGCTGATTCGGGCCTTTATCAAATTCCTTTTCAGTTCCCGGGAAAACCGTGGGACAACGTTGAGCACTACTGGAAGCGCTCGCCGTTATCGCTAGTGGGCAACGTTACTACGCCTACTATGCTAATTACCGGTGTAGAAGATAAGCGCACGCCAATGTCTGAAACCGAGCAATTTTATCAGGCACTTAAGCTACAAAAGGTTGACAGTGTATTAGTTAAAGTTCCCGGTTCGCCTCACGGTATTGCCGCTAAACCTTCACGAATGATTGGCAAAATAGAAAATATTCTGGCGTGGTTCAAGAAGTATGACAGCGACGCTGTCAAAAAGTAGGGCATTGCAAGAAAGGGCAAATACAGTCTGTATTTGCCCTAAACCTGGTGAGCTTTCTATTACAGAATAAGGCCTTAACTTTTACCTATCCAGCCGATGGGTGAATCTCACTAATATCGGGAAGCACGGTTAGCTTCAAACCCAATGCCTTCCAGTAGTGGCTTTCTCTTAAAAGGTCAGCAGAGATAATCGGCTTCTCGTCAAGCCAACCATCTGGAAACGTAATAGTGAGTTCGCTTTTGTCTACGTTGACCTTAAGTTCAGGTAAGAAACCTTCCTGACGCTTTATATTTAGCAGTACACCAAGGCGTAGTAGTGCAATTAAGCGCTTTATCGAATGCTCATCGAACAGATTAAACGAGGGGAGCTCATTGGTGCGGATCTTCTTTCTGTGGAAACGCACTAGTGTGGCTAACAATAGTTGCTGTTCTTGAGTGAAGCCCGGCATATCCACATTACCCAGTATATAGGCGCTGTGTTTTTGAATACCGCGGGAGTTAATTTGCATGCCTACTTCGTGCAGCAGGGCTGCCCAACCTAGCATGCTCTTAAAGTCTTTTCCCTTCAGTTTCCATGCTTTTTCAACCTCGCCGAAAAGTGCCAGCGTGGTATTTAGAACCATGGTCGCCTGCGTTGTATCAACGTCATAGCGTCTGGCCAAGCTACTCGCCGTGCGCCCGCGAATATCTGCATGATGAAGTTCATCTTCCATTTGGTACAACACGCCTTCGCGCAGCGCGGCGGGTGAATACACTAAACCATCAATTTCTAGCGCCTTGAAGACCGCAATCAATATGGCTAAGCCGCCAGCGATAACCACACGACGATCTTCACTTAAATCTGGGTAAGCTAATTTATCGACGTGACCGGCGCTAACGAATTGCTTCATTAGGTTGCGTAGGCTTTTTAAGGTTACTGGAATATCATGCCCATTTGGACGGTCTTGCTGACATAACGTGAACAACGATCGGATAGTACCTGAGGTACCTACACACTGTACCCAGCCTAATCTGCGATACTTGTTATCTATCATTTCAAGCTCTTGTTGAGCTGCGGTAATCGCGCGCTCAAAAGCTTTAGACTTTAATTCGCCGTCGGGGAAAAAGCGTTGAGTATAGCTTACGCAACCCATTTGAAGGCTGCGGCAAAGTAAGGGTGTGAAGCCTTCACCAATAACGAACTCGGTGGAGCCGCCGCCTATATCGATAACAAGTTGCTGGCCATCAGCATGATTGGTATGGGCCACGCCAGAGTAAATCAGACGGGCTTCTTCTACACCAGAGATAACTTCAATGGGGTAGGGAAGAATGTCTTTTGCTGCACTGATAAAGTCTCTGGCATTGCGGGCTTTACGCAGTGTATGGGTGGCAACAATGCGCACAGAGTCAGGCTCGAACCCCTTGAGGCTTTCTGCTACCACTTTAAGCATAGCAAGCCCACGCTCCATCGCTTCTTCAGACAGAATATCGTCCTCATTGAGGCCTTCGGCCAAGCGAACTTTTTGCTTAACTCTATGCAGTATCTGAACAGACCCAGCAACAATACGCGCCACTACTAAATGGAAGCTGTTAGAGCCAATATCTAACGCCGCGACTTTACTTACCTCGCGGGTTTCCACATCATTAAAAACGGTTTCATGTTGGGTCATGGACTAATTTTCTATCCTACAAAGTGTCTTCTAGCTTCTTTAAATAGTCGTAAATTTCTATTTGCGAGCGAAGTTTTTTACGATTACCCCTCGCAACGTACTTGTTGCTCTGATCCTTGTCAATCACTCGAGCCTTCAGGGTATCTTTAAATTGCAGTTCCATTATATCGACAATACGCTGTTGAAGACCTTTATCGTAAACGGGGCAGCCTACTTCTATGCGGTTATCCATGTTTCGGGTCATCCAGTCAGCAGATGAAATATACACTTTTCTTTCGCCACCGCCTTCAAAAATCATCACGCGAGGGTGTTCAAGGAACCTATCAACAATAGAGATGATCTCGATGTTTTCGCTAATCCCTTTTATGCCTGGATTAAGTGAGCACATGCCGCGCACGATACCGCGGATCTTAACGCCAGCCTGGCTCGCGCGATATAAATCATCAATAAGTTCTTTATCAACAAGGTTGTTAATCTTAAAGGTGATTTGCGCATCTTGGCCCTGATTCAGGTGCTGAATCTCTTGGCGAATTAACGACTGAATTTTGGTTCTGGCGTTTAACGGCGAAATTTGTAGATGCTGAAACTTATAACGTCGGTAAGGGTATTGAATAAGATCGAATACTGCGACGCCTTCATTGGCAAGCTCCTGATTACGGGTGAATAAGCTGTAATCGGTATAAATTTTCGCGGTTTTCTCGTTGAAGTTACCCGTACCGAAATGCGCATAATTCACCAAACTGCCCCGTTCTTCCCGGGTCACAATACATAGTTTAGAGTGAATTTTCAGGGTGGGCACACCAAGTACTACGCGTATGCCTGCATCGGTCATGCGCTTAGACCATTCGATGTTTGCTTCTTCATCAAAACGCGCGCGAAGCTCTACGACTACGGTGACTTTTTTGCCGTTATCTACCGCGTCGATCAACGAATTTATTATGCGAGAATTACTCGCCACCCGATAGATATTAATGCGTATGGTTTTCACGTTCGGGTCGAAAGCGGCCTGACGCACGAACTCTGTGAAGTGAAGGAAGCGATGATAAGGGTAATATAGCAAGATATCACGAGCAGTTATGGCATCGAATACGGTGTTGTGTTTTGAAAATGCCTTGCTGTCGATAGCAGGAAGCGGCGCGTGTTCTAAATAATCTCGGCCCACATTGGGGAAGCCGATGAAATCTTTAAAGTTGCGATAGTGCCCTGCAGCATGCATGGTATCAAGCTTGGTTATTTTAAGGCGCTTGCGTAGGTCCGACTGCATGTCTTCAGGCATGTCGGTGTCATAAATAACGCGGACAGGCTCGGCAATAAGACGCTGCTTCATGCTTTCTGACATTTTTTCTACGAAACTTTCGTCAATTTCTTCGTTGATAGAGTATTCCGCATCTCGTGTCATTTTAAAGGAGAAAGCTTCAATTTCGTCGAATTTCACAAAACCGCGGAAAATATCTTCAATGCACAGCTGAATCATGTCATCGAGCATAACAATGCTCTTTTTCTTACGGCTCTTTTGCGGAGGGATCAGCATAAAGCGTGACATTTCAGACGTGGGGACCTGAATAACGGCAAACCTAGGGTTGCGTTCTTTTCTTCGTAGTGCGACATATAAATACACAGAGTTGCCGTTTAAGCGGCTGAGCAGGTCTGTCTTTTTATCAATTAATATGGGAGCGATGTGTCGCAGTGCTTTATTGATAAAAAAGTTACGCACCCACTGCTTTTGATAATCATCTAAGTCGTCTTTACGCAGGATATGAATATTGTAGCGGGCAAGGCTTTTGACAACGTCTTTATGGATTTGGTCAAATTTTTCAGAAAGCTGTACCACTTTCTTTTGTATCTGCGCCATAAGTTCGGTGAGGCGCTCTGCTTCTTCTTCGTTCCCGTCGTTTTGCGCAATCGTGATAAGGCGTTTAACATCTGCCGCGCGTACCCGATAAAATTCATCAAGGTTATTAGAGTAAATACCAAGAAAGCGAATGCGTTCTATCGCAGGGTTATTCTTATCCGCAGCTTCTTGCAATACGCGTTCGTTAAACGATAGCCAGCTTAATTCTTTGGGATAATATAAAACGTCGTTATCCATAATGTCTCAATTCACGTTCATAAAAATGGTCAAAGACTGCCACCAGTCAGTGACATTACTGTGACAACGCGTATTTCGTGCTACACGCACGCTTACGTTGCGGTGGTTCCGTTACCTATATACCTTTAGCGAAACTAAGCACTTAACGCTTAGCGGTAATATCTACGACTAGGTCGTTAGCGAATGATTCAAGGGCTTCTTGCAAAGCGCCATCGTCAAAACCGGCAGGTACAGCAATTTCGGCTTTGGCTTTGAAAATGAGGCTTCCCCAATTTGGCGCACTTTCACAATGAGAGGCAAAAGTAAGAATATTTAAATTAAACTGGTTGAGAACAGAGGTTAGTTCCTGAACAATACCTGTCTTATCGTTACCCATCACATCGACAGTCAGCTTGGTGTTGTTGCTTTTTTCACTGCTGCCAACGGCTACCGATTGCACCGACATATCTTTTATCGCGTCAAGCGCATCGATTAGACTTTGCTTATTGTCATTTGACACGTGAACTTCTACAAAGCCGGTGAACATCCCAGCCATATGCGCAAAACTTGAGCCCTGCCAATTGCCTTCGTGTTTGTATACGCACTTAGCTAATGCGTCTACCAAACCAGGCTTATCTTTACCCATGATGCTTATTACCAATGACTGCATGCGATGCTCCTTATTGGGCGTGTAGAGAAAAACTTTGATCGTCTTCCTGTTGGGTAATACCATAGGCGCACAGTAGTTTGCGCGAAGGTAATGCTATAAATTTTTACTTGCTATTAGCATAACAAAACTTACACTGCTCACCAGTGCAATTTAGGGTTATTCTTCTTAAAAATGAAGAATTTCGAAAATAAGAATGACTAAACAACCGCATGACTTTCGACAGCAACAGCTCAAATAAAAAACGCCAGCGCAACGATAAGTTGTCACGCTATGTGGTAACGGGGTTTGGCGGCCTTGTTTTATTGACGTTAGTCATTCTTATTACTCACCTTATTAGCCAAGCGCTGCCTTTAACGTATATTCCCAACTTAAAACACCTTAATACCTTTACAACCTCAAAAAGCGAAGCGCTTGTCAGCGCAGGTGACATTGTTAATGGTCAGCCTCTGCTCGTTAGGAATTCTGACTGCCGTTTAGGTTTAAAGTTGCTTCAAGATAATACGTTAGTCAGTAACCACGAATACATTCGCCCTTGTGAGCATGTGCTGTCGGCCGATAGCGTTATGGGGGAAAACTACATTGTCGATATTTCCCCCAACGCGTTAGTCAGAGTGTTACCGGTAAGGTCGTTCAACGTAAGTAATAATAACCTAGCGGATATGGCGGCGCCCCCTCAAACTGCCCAGTCAGTATTAACCAACAACATCACTTTCTCGCTTCCTAAAGAAGTATGGAAGGAGCGCGAAAGCTGGGATATGGCGTTATCTTCAAAGTGGGCGGTGGTGTCTATCACCCATGGTGATAGCGTTTTCGTTAGATGGGTTAACCGCAAACGACCCACGCATATAGTAGACAAACGTTTTTATAATATTGATCGTTTAACGTTATTACCGGGCAGCGAAAGCGTACTTCTTCAAGTTGACCAAACGCTCTACCTTAACAGGTTACGAGATGAAGGTGTGGCGCTACTTCCCGTGGTGGGCAATGTTTCCGCCTCTTTAGATGAAAAAATAGTGTTCCCCCTTGCTAAAGATCGCACGTTCTTTTTGATGAATAGCAAAACGGAAACATTAACGCGTTGGGTCTTAAGCAAAACGGATAAAGGCCTTTCCTTCGAGCAAACCTATCAAATTCCCTTACGCAATGAAAAAGTAAAAGATGTCGCTGAACATGCGAGTATGAATTTAGTGGCAGTACTGACGAGTAACGCTAGGGTACTGTTAGTCAATCGCGTATCAGGGGATGTGGTGTCTTCTCAAAAGATAGACGACTCAGCTGAACAGATTATTTGGTACGGAAACAAGCTGTATGGTTTTTCTGATAGCACATTGTCGGTGTGGGAAGGACAGCATTTAAGCGGTATCACGACATGGTCTTCCCTTTTCGACCCCCAACACTATGAAGGCTATGAAACCGAAGAAACTGTTTGGCAAACAACCAGCGCATCTGATTTTCAAGAAGCTAAGTTTAGTTTAACCCCGCTTTTAATTGGCAGTATAAAAGCGTCTTTGTTGGCATTGCTTATTGCCATTCCCGTTGCCATTGGCGCTGCTATTTACACCGCTTTTTTTGCTAAAAGCCGAATGCGGAATATCGTTAAGCCTGCCATAGAATTACTTGAAGCGATACCTAGCGTACTTATTGGTTTTATAGCCGCTATTTGGCTTTCGCCTAAAGCTGAGCAATTTCTTTTCTCCTTTGCTTTTTTTCTTATAGTTATCCCCTTTGTGTTAATTGCTGTAGCGGTAGTGCAGCGCCCCGTTGCCGAATACCTACCTAAGCACCTAAGGCATGGGGCGGAGCTTATTTTCGCAATAGGCGGCGTATTTTTGTTGGGATTTATAAGCGTAGAGTTTGCGCCATCCATCGTCTTGTCATTGATGGGAGTAGAGGGCTTCACCTTATTAGCGGCAGAGTCTGATAGCCCTATTGGTAAAACAACCATTGTGGTTGCATTGGCGTTAGGCGTAGCTATTTCTCCCAGTATTTATTCGCTTGCAGAAGACGCCATCAATGGCGTACCAACTGATTTAAAACATGCCTCTTTTGCATTAGGGGCAACGCGTTTACAAACCCTGCTCCACATCGTTTTACACGTAGCCCTTCCCGGTATTGTAGCGGCTATTATGCTGGGTTTTGGTCGGGCGTTTGGTGAGACAATGATCGTGCTTATGGTAACTGGGAACACACCCATATCAAGTTGGGGTCTTATAGAAGGTTTGCGAGCACTTACTGCTAACTTGGCTATTGAACTTCCCGAAGCGGATGTGTCATCCGCGCATTATCAAATTTTGTTTTTCACCGCGTGTATATTGTTTTTATTTACGTTTTTAGTTAACACAGTAGCAGAGCTTATACGCCAGCGAATTAGGGGCAGGGCTTACTATGGTTAACCGAGACATATTCGGGCTTAATGCGGTTCAGCGCCAGTCGTTGGTGATTAGCTTAACGGCTTTTTTCACTAGCTTGCTGCTCATTGCGCTAGTTAGCGTACTAATACTAATTAGCTTTCGCGGTACCGCTTATTTTTGGCCTGAACCTATTTATAAGGTAACTGGCACGCTACTAGATGGCTCTCGGTTCTCTGTACTTGCGAACATCTTTGAGGATGCGTCAGAAGAAGACATCACCCTCAAATATTCAGATGTGAATCACCCCTTTGGCTTTCAAAAACAAATTGACCGTGAACAATTGCTCAGTGCTAACCTCGCCTTGGACAGTGCAGAGATTAAACTGTTGGATGGCAGGCGGGTAATGGCTATTCCAGAGCACATCGTTGTTCCATCAAAACCGCCACAGCCTCTAGATAACATTGGTGAAGTATTACAAGATGTTGCCTTGATTACGGCACAAATTGAAGACCTAAACACCGAGCATCTTGCGCCTATTCATGAGGCCTTGTCTCAATTTGATAAAAGAGATGTGGTGGAAGATGCGCCGGCTAGAGAAAAGCTGGTTGCTGCTTTTAACGAGTATCAAAAGCGTGTTGAGGCTTTAGAGAGCACGCGTGCCCAGTATAGGTTGCTTGTTAGTTTCGCTGACGGTTCGCCTTTCATTATTCCCATTTCAAGTATTCAGGATGTGGACTTTGTAAGCCGTCTAACCACGTTTGAAAAGTGGCAGGTGGTGTTTTCTGAAATTGGTGTTTTTCTCTCTGACTCCCCTAAGCAAGCGAACACATCAGGGGGTGTTTTCCCCGCATTATTTGGCACAGTACTGATGGTATTTTTAATGACCATTATAGTGACGCCTTTTGGGGTGCTAGCCGCTATATATTTAAGCGAGTATGCGCCGAACACCGCGTTAACAACCATCATTCGCGTTAGCGTGAGTAACATGGCTGGCGTGCCGTCCATTGTTTACGGTGTATTTGGGCTTGGCTTTTTCGTATACACCTTAGGTGGCAGCATTGATGAGTTGTTGTTTAGCGATACGCTGCCTGCGCCAACGATGGGGAGTCCAGGCGTATTCTGGGCAGCCCTAACGATGGCAGTTTTAACACTTCCCGTGGTCATAGTGGCAACCGAAGAAGGCTTGCGTCGTGTACCTGATGGGTTAAAAGCCGGCAGTTATGCCTTAGGCGCCACTAAAATTGAAACCATAATACGTACGGTTTTACCTATCGCTTCACCAGGGATCATGACTGGCGTCATTTTAGCGATCGCCAGAGCGGCAGGTGAAGTGGCCCCTCTTATGCTTGTGGGCGCTGTTAAGTTTGCGCCAACTCTGCCCATAGACGGCGAATTTCCTTATCTACACCTAGATAGACAGTTTATGCATTTAGGCGTGCTTATTTACGACGGTGCTTTTCATAGCCAAACTGATGGGAAAAGTGCCAGTATGATGTTTGCGGCCTGTTTATTATTGTTAATCGTGGTTTTCGTACTCAATATTTTGGCCGTTTTGCTTAGGGCGCGTTTGCGTAAGCGCTATCTCAAAGGTTAATTACAGGTTTTTAGTACATGTTGAAGTTGTTTGAACACAATACGCTAAACGTTAAAGACATTAGTGAAGAGCAAACTGCCGTTGATGTTAAAAATCTCAACTTATGGTTTGGTAATAAGCATGTTTTAAACGACGTCAGCATGCGTATTCCTAAAAATAAGATCACGGCCTTAATAGGTCAAAGTGGGTGTGGTAAATCTACCCTTATAAGCTGTTTTAATCGACTTAATGACTTGTATGACGGCTGTAAATACAACGGTGAAATCATTATTGATGGACGTAACATCAATAGCCGTAAAGTTAATGTGTCGCGGCTGAGAACCAACGTTGGTATGGTGTTTCAGCGTCCCAATCCGTTTCCTATGAGCATTTATGAAAACGTGTGTTACGGGCTTAGACTTCAGGGTGTGAAGGTACGAAGGCATCTAGATGATGCGGTGGAAGGCGCACTTAAACAAGCGGCGCTGTGGGACGAGGTAAAAGATCGTCTTTTCGAATCGGCTCAAGTGTTATCCGGTGGTCAGCAGCAGCGTTTGGTCATAGCGAGAGCGTTGGCATTAAAGCCTGATATTTTGCTACTTGATGAGCCTACATCGGCACTTGATCCGCTGACTACACTGTTTATAGAGGAACTTATGGACGTGCTGAAAAAGCAGTGCACCATTGTTATTGTTACTCATAATATGCAGCAAGCGGCACGTGTAAGTGACTATACCGCCTTTTTCCATCAGGGCCGGCTAATAGAATACGCTGACAGTGACACACTGTTTACCATGCCTGAGAAAAAGCAAACCGAAGATTATATTACGGGTCGCTATGGATAACGTGGCGCGTGTAAAGAGCAGAGCCCAGATACAATTAACGTTTGCTACAACACAACAAGTGTGGGCACGCGAGGAGAAATAAGCATGCGACAGGTGGCCTTAAATACGCACATCTCTGGCACCTTTAATATTGAATTGGAAAACTTACGGAACTCGGTATTAACCATGGGCGGAGAGGTTGAGCAGCAGTTAGTTAATACCTTAAAAGCGGTGAAGCATAACCATGCCTCATTAGCTGAAAAAGTGGTATTAAACGATTTGAAGATTAACTCGATGGAAATCCAAATCGATGAAGAGTGCCTTCGTATTATTGCCAAACGTCATCCCACGGCAAGCGACTTGCGTCTCATTATGACGGTTTCCAAAGCCATTACCGACATTGAGCGAATGGGGGATGAGATTGAGCGTATTGCAAAGCTGGTGACCCGCAATAAGCTTCCTAGTTCAGATACGATTAAAAGCAGTATGTTACTTATCGGCGAGCGTGTAGCGGCGATGATGCGCGGTACGTTCGATGCCTTTGCACGTCAGGATGAAGCGGCGGCGCTTGAGGTATACGATCAAGACAATCGCATTGATAGTGAGTACAAGCGGTTATTGTCCTACACCACGTCAGAAATGCAAAAAAGCACAGACGATATGCAGGATTGGCTGGATGTGTTGTGGGCAATGCGTTCATTAGAGCGGATTGGGGACAGGTGCAAAAACGTATGCGAATATGTGGTTTATCTCACTCGTGGTACCGATGTTAGGCATACACCGCTCGAAAATATGCAGCAAAAGTTGGAAGATTTGACGTAAAACTGTCCATTTGGTCAATTTTATTTTGCGCAAAGCGCACTAAATTGTAGGAAGTAAGAAATTTATGCGTCATAAAACTGTAATATTTGGTGAATTTATCATCGCAATCAAATAATTCCGCATACTTTTATCGTTTTTCGATGATTTTCGCTATGGCTTCTATGACGATTACGTTATCATGCGCCGCAGCCAAGAACAGATCGTGCAAAATTTAATCGAACATTATGATAGAACACAATTTGTCTTTAACTTCTTTCTCTAGCCTTAATGGCGAAGAGATCATGCTACTTACTCAAGTAGCGTCCAGCCTAAATCGCGTTTAGACCGGGAGCGATTATCCGTGGAATTTTTTGAAAGTTATGGCCTAATTCTTATTATCCTTGCCGCCGGCGTTGGTTTCGTCATGGCATGGGGTATTGGAGCAAATGACGTTGCCAACGCAATGGGTACGTCGGTAGGTTCTAAAGCTTTAACTATTAAACAAGCTATTATCATTGCAATGATATTTGAGTTTGCTGGCGCCTACCTAGCCGGTGGCGAAGTAACGTCTACTATTCGAAAAGGAATTATCGACTCAACCTTCTTTATAGACATCCCTGAATACCTTGTATTGGGCATGATCTCATCGCTACTAGCTGCCGGGATTTGGCTTGCTGTGGCGTCATGGTTGGGGTGGCCCGTTTCTACTACGCATTCAATTATCGGCGCTATTATTGGTTTCACTGCCACTGGCGTGAGTATGGATGCGGTAGCGTGGGGTAAAGTAGGCGGCATTGTAGGTAGTTGGGTGGTAACGCCAGCCATATCAGGCATTATCGCGTACCTTATCTTTATGAGCGCTCACAAGCTCATTTTCCAAACCGACTCACCGTTTGTTTACGCCAAGCGCTATGTGCCATTTTACATGGCGTTAGCGGGCTTCGTTATGTCATTGGTTACCATTAAGAAAGGCTTGAAGCACGTAGGTTTAGAACTGAGTGCTGTTAACGGTTATCTTTTGGCGCTTGCTATTGCCGTGGCATTGGGCTTCGTGGGTAAATGGTTTATCGGCCGTATGAAGTTTAGCGGCTCTGAAGATGCCGATTTACAGGCGGCAAACGTAGAGAAAGTCTTCGCGCTGCTTATGGTTGTTACTGCATGCTGTATGGCCTTCGCCCATGGCTCGAACGACGTGGCTAATGCTATTGGTCCTCTCGCGGCAGTGGTAAGCGTGGTGACCAGCGGTGGTGAGATTAATTCAAGTGCCACATTGGCCTGGTGGATCCTGCCGTTAGGTGGTTTAGGTATCGTAGCTGGCCTGGCTCTATTTGGTCATCGTGTTATTAAAACGATTGGTCAGGGTATTACTCACTTAACGCCAAGCCGTGGCTTTGCTGCAGAACTTGCTGCAGCCTGTACGGTGGTTATTGCATCGGGTACAGGTCTGCCAATTTCAACAACGCAAACATTGGTGGGTGCCGTGTTAGGTGTAGGTTTAGCGCGAGGCGTTTCAGCACTGAACTTGGGCATTGTGAGAAATATCGTTGTATCCTGGATTGTAACTTTGCCGGCAGGTGCACTACTTTCAATTATTTTCTTCTTCATCTTAAAAGCAGCATTCGGCGTAGCGTAACGCCAATAACGCTTACATGTATGTAGATATAAAAAAAGGCCGCGCTTCTTGAAGCGCGGCCTTTTTGTTTGTGTTCGTATAAAGTGTGAACCGCAAAGCGCTCAGTCTAGCGATATAGGCGTTTCAAACCCTCTTGGCTTAACGCCCACGACAGCGCACTTCAATTGGTGGATGGTCTCTTCGGCGGTATCACCCATAATATAGCCAGGCACGCCTAAGCGAGATACTGTGCCCATTACGATAATGTCAGTATCAAGGGACGTGGTTGTGGCTGCAATTTCTCTGCGAGGGTAACCGTGGACAATGTGATTTTTAGGCTGTAAGTACTCCCACACATTGTCGTCAAGCTCTTCAGCTAGTTCATTAAGTAGCTTCTCTAATTCTTTCTCACGCTCGGCGTGAATTTTCGCAAGGTCCGTTTCCATTCGGTCGTTGTCTACGGTAATAAAGCCATCTCTTGCGATATTTTCCGGTACAGCATCAAATACGTGAACAATATGCAGTTGAGCAAACTCTAGCAGCGCTATCTGGCTTGCATGTCGCAATATATCGCGGTTAAGGTCACGCCTTATTGACACTTCGTGACTTGGATAATGGTAATTAAGGTCCAGTGCGGCTACCACGTTCTTGTATTGGCTACGCGGTTTATGGTTAATTATCCACAAAGGGCAGGGGCATTTGCGAAACAGCTGCATATCTAAGCTACCAAATAGCTTATCTAAAAAGCTTTCCTCAGCCCGCTTTATGACTAAATCTATATTGTTTTTTACCACATAGCGCACCACGTCAATTAGTGGATGCCCCACGGTTACAGCGGTAGAAACCTTGTAGTTTTCACTCCAGCTTTCAGCCTGTTCTTTAAGCCAAAGTTCAGCCTGCTTTTCCATAGTTTGCTGAGAATCAACATATGAAAATGACTCCATCACCATGCTGGCGTTAGGCGGCAATGCTTCTAAAGAGAGCATAATGGTAAGCGAGGCTTGATGTGCTTTAGCGATATGCAGTGCTTGGGCAACGGTGTCATCCTGCCGATGAGAATCGCTCAACACACATAAAATGTTTTTATAATGTCCTTTCATACTGCCCTCGGTATTTATTCGCTCTATGCGTTAATGATACAAGAGTGGGTTCCACTTCGCTGTATAAATATGCCGTGAAGGTCATAGTTTTAACTTCAATGGCAACTAAAAAGCTTTATTTAATTGAATCCTAACGCTACTTCTAATGGCTTTCCAGCGGGCGGCGATAGAATTATTAAAACCTTCTTATACAAGCGGTATGAAAGTGAATGTAATTCGCAAACTATGGCCTTTACAAGAATAGTCTCGGTGAGCGGCTAGGCTGTATATAATCTTTATGTTAGATTAAACCATTATCTTTTAATCCCTTTAAATAATAGAGAGATGCCTATGAAATGGCCAAATCTTAAGCACCTACACTATTTGGTGACGCTTCACCAAGAGCAACACTTCCACCGCGCTGCTCAGCGTTGTAATGTAAGTCAGTCAACATTAAGTACGGCCATTCAAAATTTAGAAGAGCATTTTGGTAGTCAATTACTTGAGCGTGAACACAAGACCTTTGTTTTTACTTCATTAGGCTTAGATATTGTTGAGCGCAGTAAAGTGCTGCTGCAAGAAGCGGGGGAATTGGTCGAGTATGCTCAAAATGCGGGCAACTGGCAGCGTGGAACGCTTAAGCTTGGTGTTATACCAACAATAGCGCCGTTTCTTTTTGAAGGAATGATGGGGGCCTTCTCAGCCTTCCTTCCTGAAATTAATTTAGAAATGCAGGAAGATACCACTGAAAAGCTCTTACAACAGTTAACAGACGGTAGGTTAGATTTACTAATTTTAGCGCTTCCAATGGAAACCCCAGGGTGTAAGCAGATGGTATTGGGCCACGACCCCTTCCATCTTATAGCGCACAAAGATATGGCGGAACAACTGCCTAGTCCCGTAGATATTTCAGGTTTACCGAAAAAGAGTATTTTTCTGCTTCAGCAAGAACATTGTATGACGGGGCATGCGGTGAGCGCGTGTAATCTTCAGCATAGTGATCAAATTAGCAGTGTTGCAGCAAGTAGCCTATATACCTTGGTGCAGCTGGCAAATAGTAAAATGGGCTATACCTTCTTACCGGAACTTGCGATAAACCAGTCTATTCTTGAGCACACTGGTCTAAAAAGTTTTCCAGCAGAAGAGCAGGGCTTTCGAGAAATTGGTTTGGTATGGCGCTCAGGCACAACCCGTATGCAGCTATTCCGTCGAATTGGTGAAATTATCTCGCCACTACTGCCTATACCCACGCTGAAATAGCGTTACTGCTGAGTGCACTTTCTTTAGTCTTTATTCAAAGCGGCTGAACCCTTGCGTGTAGCCGCTTTTTTATAGACTACATTTTAGGTGCAATATGCCCCAATTCTGCCGCCCATGTTAGTTCGGATCTAAGCAGATTATTTGCCGCGTTTGCGCCAAAACTATGCAGCGCATTGTAGGCACTGCTAGATGGTATACGGCAATAGTGACAAAGTGCGTAGAATAACAAGCTACAGCGGTGCTGTGAGCCATCGCAGTGCAAATATATCTTCGCTCCCTCTGTCAACATTTGAGACAGTTCATGAAGATATTGGTGGAGGTGCACATCCTCAGTAGGCGATTCTGACGACGGGTGCATAAAGGGAACCCATAGCCACTCTAACCCAGCAGCTAATGAACGGTCGCGAATAATTGGCGCGTGTTCTTCACTGGTTTGTACCGTGGCAATGTGGGTTACGCCTAGTGATTTAAGTCGTTCAAAGTCACTTTCTACAGGCTTTTTTCCCAAACATATCTGACCTGCGCGCAGTGAAAACCATGCGATATTGGGTGTTGCTGTTGTGCTATCTTCCTTTTTCTCAGTTTTTTGCATGGTGTTTAGTATTGCGCTTGCATGAATTTTTAAATAGGGCCTTAAATGGCTTTTTAATTGGGGTTGCCATAGTAGCGGTATCAGAGCCTCTTGTTACACGACAAAATAATAAATAGAAAAGTAATGGCAGCTACATCCGCCAATAACGAACATGTGCCAAATAGCATGGGTATACTTTACCTTTTTCGCCACATAAAAGCACACACCTACGCTGAAACACAGGCCGCCCGCTACCAATAACCAAAGACCAGCACCTGGAAGAGCGACATAAAGTGGGTAGATAAGTCCCAGTGCAATCCAGCCCATTAGCAAATAGGTCATGACCGATACTTTTGGGAAGCGGTGTTGCGCAATTAATTTAAATGCCACTCCACCAATCGCAAGACTCCAAATAATTGCAGTCATGGTAATACCTAGTACGCCACCTATTGCCACTAATAAAAGCGGTGTGTAAGTACCTGCTATCAATAAGTATATTGCACTGTGGTCAAATAGTTTAAGCCATCCCTTCGCTTTTTGATGAGAAATTGCGTGATAAAGGGTTGAACTCAGAAACACCAAAATAAGTGTAGAGCCATAAATAGCAGCGGTAGTTAAGGCAAGCGTGTCTTCTGCGCGGTACAGCATGAAGACTAAACCTACAATCGCCGCAACAAAGCCAATGCCGTGAGTAATGCTGTTAAGCCATTCTTCTAAAACGGAGTAAGCTTTGGCAGAAATAACTTTTGTTTGTTCCTTTACGTCTGTCATTACGGCCTCTGTATCCTTATCAGTAGAAATATGTGTACCTCTTGTTTGTAGATAGCTACCAGCATAAAAACGAGTTTACTAAGCTATTCGCATACCTTTGACAATTATAGCGCACACTTGTTCGCTCAATGTGTAAATAATAACAGATAACGCGGCCGGTATGATGACGCAGAGATTACAAAGTGGCGCTACAACTCAGCGTTCTCAAAGCAGCCGCCTAATTTGTCGAGCAGTTTAACCAATTCGCGGCTTTCTTGTGCACTCATACCTTTGAGTTTGCACAACATTTGCGCCGGTACTTCTTCTGCTATGGTTTTTTTTTTTCCCCATTTTAGTGAGCTGTACGCGTTTAACACGTTTGTCGGTTTCATCTTTAGTAACCATTAAGAAGCCCTTGTCCTCAAGTTTTTTAAGTATTAGGGACATAGCTCCTCCGTCAATGGCGGTTCTCTCTAGAAGTTCAGCAATAGTAATGTGATCAGTTTCCCAAAGCGCCATTAAGGTTACGTATTGAGGGTAGGTAATATCTAGCGCTTTTAGAAGAGGCCTGTAAGCGCGAGTAAACGCGTTTGACAGTGTATAAAACCGATGACAAAGCTGGTTTTCTAACTTTAACAATTCTGACACGGCGCTTTCCTATATTTTTTAACGATAAATGGTATTTTGCATACAAAGTACTTGAACTGCAAGTCACCTTAGTGCTAAGTTGTTTTGTATGCAAAGTATTAAATTGAATTTGCCAATTAGGAGAGCAACTATGCATAAGCTTCAACAAGTGGTTTATACCGGTACTGCAACCGCAACGGGTGGCCGTGAAGGAAAGGCCAAATCAAGTGATGGTAAGCTAGACCTTGACCTGTCTACACCCAAAGAGCTGGGAGGCGCAGGTGGTGAAGGTACTAACCCCGAACAGATGTTTGCAGCAGGTTATTCAGCGTGTTTTATTGGCGCGCTTAAACACGTGGCTGCATCGCAAAAAATAATGTTAGCTGACGACATAAGTGTTACCGGTGATGTATCAATCGGCCCCATTGAGCAAGGCTTCGCCATTGCGGTAAAACTGACGGTAGATTTAGGGAATATGGATAAAGCCCAAGCGCAAAGTTTGGTAGATACTGCGCATCAGGTATGCCCATATTCAAACGCAACCCGCGGTAATATTGAAGTAGATATCAATCTAGCCTAATTATGCCGCTACGGGTTCAGTAATCACGCCCGCTACAGCGGGCGTATTTATTTACGTAGATTGCTTACACCCTTTGAAGTCGCCACGCCAGTTCTTATAGCTACGTTTGTAATCGATTTAGTTCGAACGCCAGTATTCACGCTACTGTCCTAAATTCAGCGCATTGAAAAGGCAGCGCTTCGAATTAGAGTCGCCAGTCATATAACAGCTTGATACACTGAAACGGTATCAACCATTCTTTAGGAAGTTATATGAAAAAATACGGAGTACTGGCTACATTCGTATGCGCGCCTGTGTTGTTCGCGTGCAGTGATAACAGCAGTGTAGACACAGCGAAAACAGATAAAGAGCAGGCCGTCAATGAAAGCGCGGGCTTGAACGCTGAAGCAGAAAAACGCGACGATGCTACCATTGCGTCTGGCGTAGACTATCATTCGTTTGCGAACCCTAATGAAGTTCGGGTTACGCACTTAAGCCTAGACCTCACCACAAATTTCGAGACCAAGCAGCTCGTTGGCGATGTAACACTTGATGTAAAGCGCGCAAGGCCTGAAAACAATACGTTGGTATTGGATACACGCGCTCTAGACATCGACAGTGTCACCGTTAATGGTGAAAGCGTTCCCTTTGAAATAGGCAAGACCGATCCTGATTTAGGTACGCCTCTTACCATTACGTTACCTAGCGCTGCGAATTCAGTAACCGTAGCCTATTCCACATCACCTGACGCCTCTGGCGTGCAGTGGTTAACGCCAGCACAAACGGCAGGTAAACAGCATCCGTTTCTATTTACACAAGCCCAAGCGGTTCACGCACGAAGCTTTATTCCCCTTCAAGATTCACCACAGGTGCGCGTGACCTATGACGCGATCATAAAAACACCTGAAGCTCTGTTGGCGGTAATGAGCGCGTCGAACGACCCTACAACAAAGCGCGACGGCGAATATGAGTTCACCATGCCACAGCCTATTCCGTCGTATCTTATTGCGTTGGCAATCGGTGATCTGAAGTTTAAAGCCATGGGTGAACGTACTGGTGTGTATGCAGAGCCAGCACTTCTTGAAAGCGCAGCGAAAGAGTTTGAAGACACTGAAGCGATGCTTGAAGTAACAGAAGAAACCTATGGTCCCTACCAGTGGGATCGTTACGACCTGCTTATTCTACCGCCGTCGTTCCCGTTTGGTGGCATGGAAAACCCTCGCTTGTCGTTTATCACACCAACGGTTATTGCCGGTGATAAGAGCTTGGTTTCATTGATTGCCCACGAACTTGCACACAGCTGGTCGGGCAACACCGTAACTAACGCAACGTGGCGCGATCTGTGGTTAAACGAGGGGTTCACCACTTATTTAACTTACAGAATTATGGAAATGATCTATGGTCATGATCGTTTTAAAAAAGAAGCAGTGCTAGGTTATCAAGACTTAGAGAACGATATTGCAGCGTTAGATGAAAACGACGAGATCTTAGCTATCGACCTTCGTGGCCGCAACCCAGACGATGTTTTCTCGAATATTCCCTATGAAAAAGGCGCACTATTTTTACGTGAAATTGAGCAAAAAATAGGTCGCGAAAACTTTGACGCGTTTTTAATGCAGTACTTTAAAGACTTTGCTTTTAAGAGCATAACCACCGACACATTTATCGCTTATTTAGATGAAACGCTATTGAACCAATACCCAGATAAACTCGATGCTAAGCGCATAAATACTTGGATTTTCGAACCGGGTCTCCCGGAAGATGCACCTCAGCCAGAGTCTGATGCTTTCACCAAAATCGATGATACACGCACGGCATGGCTTTCAGGTGATGTAAACGCGGCGGATATAGAAACGGCACAATGGACGGTACACGAGTGGTTATACTTCCTGAACAATATGCCTGAAACATTGACTGAGCCACAGCTTGCTGAATTGGACAAGGCATTTTCGTTAACGTCAACAAAGAACAACGAAATTGCTCATAGCTGGCTGATGATCGCGGTAGAAAATAACTACCAACCTGCTTTTGATCGTTTGTACACCTATCTAGTGTCGATAGGACGCAATAAACTGGTTAAGCCGCTGTATCGTGAGCTATCAAAAACGCCCGACGGCAAGGCGTTTGCGAAGCGCGCCTTTGAAGAAGCGAAACCGGGCTATCACCCGCTCACCGTTAGAGCCAATGAGGGATACGTAAACTAATCCTCAGCGCTTGAATATATCGATGGCTTTGCCACACAAAAAAGCAGCGCATTTGGCGCTGCTTTTTTTATCTCTCGTTTTTTTAATTCCCTATAACACGTTGGTGACCTTTAAGCCTTTACATCGAAAAAATTTGAACGATTGTTCAAAAAGGCGATCTGAACGTTAGGTTTAACGTATTAAGTTTACCTAGTGTAGTTCTAGTACGGCAAAACAAGCGACCTGCTTGCCGTGCGTTGAAGGATTCAGATTAATTGTTAAGGAGTCTCTATGTATACACAAAAAATGCACCCAGCCGCCACTTTTCCTGAAGTTAGCGTTACATTATCAACTGGTGAAACGGTATCGTTGACTAACAAAGAAGAGGGATGCGACTGGAAAATGGTCGTCGTTTTTCGCGGCAAGCATTGCCCGATCTGTACTAAATACTTAAATAAACTCGAAGACTTCACTGGCCGCCTTCGTGAAATGAATATTGATGTAGTTGCAGTAAGCGGCGATAGCAAAGCACAGCTTGACGAACATCTTGATGAGCTATCCATAAACTTCCCTATTGCATGTGGTTTATCACAAAGTGATATGGAAAAGCTTGGCTTATACATTTCTGAACCACGCTCAGAAAAAGAAACCGATCATAACTTCGCTGAACCCGCGTTGTTTGTGCTTAACAGTGACAACGAAATTCATATTGCTGAAATTGCCAATGCGCCTTTTGTTCGTCCGGATTTGGAACAGTTGGTGTCGGGCTTAGAGTTTATTCGTAACCCCGATAACAATTATCCTATTCGCGGCACGCTTAAAAGCTAATTTTTGATGTTTTAACAGCGGTAGGTGGGATTCACCTGGCGCTGTTTCCAGTGCCTGTGGTTTTACCGAGGTCTTTCTCAGGCTTTTAGTGAGTGCCCCTATGGACAAAGAAGTAAACTGAACTATATCTCGCACTCATTAATGGAAAATGCAATTGCAGCCAGTTGCTGTTTGAAATTATCTACTGCGTTTTCGGGAAGTTTAACCGCCATCAACACACTGCTTGTGTAATCGCACGAACCAATTTGTCCCTGTGCTTGCTCAGCTAAATGTCGTACAAACTGCTCGTGTTTGAAATCAATATCAACGTTGAGCGTTTCTAAACGAACTTCTTGTCTTACTTCTAGTGCGTCAATTGCTTGCTGAGCTGCTGCCGAATAGGCACGAACCAATCCTCCTGCGCCAAGCTTAATTCCGCCAAAGTAGCGCGTAACAATTACCATGATATCGCCAATATCTTTGTGCTGGAGCACATTTAGAATAGGCTTGCCTGCTGTACCGCTAGGCTCACCGTCATCTGCCATGGCTGCACTCGTTGGCGAGCTAGGATTTCCAAAAACATAAGCCCAGCAGTGGTGGCGAGCATCAGGGTATTGTTGTTTGACGCTGTCTAAAAGCGCCATTGCACTTTCACGAGAGTTGGCAAAGCCGGCACAAGCAATGAATTTGCTTTTTTTAATTTCGTACAGGGTTTCAACCTGTTTGGCGGGAACGGGATAAGTCATTAGCACATTGTAAGCTAAGACAATAATAAGGTAAACGCGCTACGCGTTAACTAACAGAGGGCCGGTGATTATCAACAGCCCCTCGTTCGCTGTTTGCTTAACGGAGAGTGCCGGAAACCGTTTCCGATACATTAGGCATTATCCATTGGGCTTAATTCTGTGAAGAGTGGTTGTTTTTTACTTGTACTACGGTAACTATTTACACCGTACAGAATGCAAAAAAACTTATAAGACTACTTCATGCCACTAGAACGATTTATTCCTTTTCGCAAGCGCGACGTCGCCACCTTGTGTGAAAATTTGCTTGCACATGACACTACAAACTTTCGTATTTTCTCAACCTTGCTGGTGAATCGTATTCACTACCAGTACCACGAGCAACTAGAAGCGCTAAAAAATAGCTACAGTCATTTTGACCCAAATAAAGACACACGAGAATTGCAGCCTGCGGATGAAAGGTTGCGAAAGCAGCACCAAAAAGCGTTTTCTAAGGGATTTGCTAGCCTCCTTGATGCGGCCAATTTCGAGAAAGTCACAGACGAAGATTTAGCAGCAGCGCTTAGTGAAGAATCGCTATTTAAAGTGCGTCTTGCGGTTTGCTTTGACGATTTTGACGACGTGGTTTTTTATCGAAGGGGCGAGTCGGTGAAAACTGAAACCGTGCGTACTTTTTTCGGTTTACGGAAAAAAGAGGTGTCGTTCACTAACTACGACAAAGTAGCCGTGTATATTACCTTTAAAGATGAAGCCTACTTTAAAGAAAAAGGGCAGAAGGTGTTAACTTTCAAACCTGGTTCAACCATAGTTAAGCTTTTTCAAAACGTACCTAAAGCCGATCTCGAAATGCTGTTTCCCAATAGCGAAGTGAAGATGCGGCCGCTAGATAAGTTAATTATTAGCGCATCGGCTGCAATAGGCGGCACGGTTGTCCTAGTGACTAAGTTAGGTGCTTCATTACTACTTGTGGCGTCGTTTATCGCATTTTGGCTAGGCTTTAAAGATGATGAAGTGGAGTTGACGAAGCAGAGTTTAATTACTTTTGGCATAGGCATGGGGGTATTTGGTAGCTTTATCTTCAAGGAATGGACAAAGTTTAAAAACAGAAAAATTCGGTTTATGAAGGCCCTTTCCGACAACCTGTATTTCAAAAATTTAGACAATAACGCAGGTGTGTTTCACACGTTAATCGATGCAGCAGAGGAAGAGGATTGCAAAGAAGCTTTGTTGGCTTATACCTTTCTGCTGAGATGTAGTAACGTGTTCGATGAAGGCTCTGCGTCATTTTGTAAGATGCGAACAGGCAGTGAAATTGCCGCAGGTGGAATGACATTAGCAACGCTAGATAGTGCAATAGAAACCTACTTTTTAGAAGAACACAACTGTGCGCTCGATTTCGACGTTACCGATGCCATTGATAAACTGGTGGCTATGGATCTGGTTGAGCAAAACGGTGATATTTTTGCAGCACGAGCGCTCAACGATGCCGTGAAGATACTCGATGATTACTGGGACAATATTTATCAACCGGTGTGAACGGTTTTATTTGGCTACTGCGATAAATTAGATGTCAGTCACCTACGCTTTTAGACACCACACGTTTAATAAAGCCAGCGGTGCCCTTTGCTTTCTATCCGTACTCCTAGTCATGTGCCCTTAATACAAACCATTGTCATAAAACCACAAAATCTCTATAGTTGCTGTACGGTGCGCCGACCAACATCGACACACCATGGCAAAAGCCGCATTGCGCCGAATGCGTTTCTCTATCTCCAATGCAACAAGCCTGGTTCACTTCTACATGAAAATATTGCATACATCTGACTGGCATTTAGGTCAGAGTTTTTTTACGAAAAGTCGCAAAAAAGAACATGCCGCTTTCCTTAAATGGCTTCTCCAACAAGTAGAAGCGCATCAAATAGATGCGATTATTGTCGCGGGCGATGTGTTTGACACTGGCACGCCGCCAAGCTATGCCCGAGAGCTATACCATGCGTTTATCGGTGAATTACAAGGCATGCAGTGTACGCTAGTGGTGCTGGGGGGAAATCACGACTCGGTGTCGGTACTAAATGAAAGCAAGGCGCTACTGAAATATTTAAATAGTCATGTGATAGCCAGTACATATGGAGAAATAAGTGAACAGGTAATTGCGCTTAAAAACCGCAAGGGTCAGCCCAGTGCCGTGCTTTGTGCTGTGCCATTTATTCGCCCTCGTGATGTATTGGTAAGTGAGTCAGGGCAAAACGCAACTGACAAGCGCCAAGCGCTGGGCAATGCAATAAAACAGCACTATGCGTCGCTTTATAGTGAAGCCCTAACACTACGCAACACATTGGAAAATAATCGATTAGAAGAGGGCATTGGTCATAGCGCTGCTATTCCCATTATCGCCACGGGGCATTTAACCGCCTTGGGTGTAAGTCAGTCTGAAAGTGTGCGTGAAATCTACATTGGCACCCTTGAAGGCTTTGACGCCAAAGGTTTTCCGCCAGCCGACTATATCGCATTAGGCCACATCCATAGACCCCAAAAGGTAGCGAAAACCGAACACATTCGCTATTCAGGCTCGCCTATACCGCTAAGCTTTGATGAATTAACTTCTCAAAAACAAATCGTGCTGGTGGAGTTTGACGGGGTAAGCACGACACCCAATATCTCAACCCTTCCAGTACCTCGTTTTCAAGCCATGGAAGTAATAAAAGGGGACTTAAAAGCGATTGAGGCGATGATTAATGAAAGCGAAGCCATAGCCTATGCTTCCCTAGCAAACGAAGACCAAAACGCCAGTTCAGAACCTCTCGCTAGCCATGAAGCTTCTAGTTCTAACGAAAAACCTTTTGGCTCAAAAGACCCCGTGTGGTTGTGTATTGAGGTTGAAACCGAAGACTACCTGACTGATTTACAGCAGCGAATTCAGGGCTTATTAGAAGGTAAAAACGCTGAAATTCTTCAGCTAAAACGCATGCGTAAGCGCACGGTGAAAAGCCTGAGCAAAAAGCAAAATGTACAGCTTAGCGAGCTGTCAGTGAACGAGGTTTTTGAAGCGCGCTTAGTGCTAGAGTCGTTGGATGAGGAACCTAATGAAACGTCCAACGAGGCTTCAGAACTGCCGCAGAAAAATACTGAGCCGTCACGTATTAAGCGTATTAAACATTTGTTTGCCGAAACCGTAGCGCTAGTGCATACCAATAAAGAAGACTTAGAAAACAGCGAAGGGCTAGTACAATCAAAGCCTGCAAGCGAATCTGAACCAAACAAAGAAACGCAGGGCGATTGAAAATGAGAATATTGACCTTACGCCTTAAAAATTTAAATGCCCTTAAAGGGGAGTGGAAGATAGATTTCACTCAGTCACCCTTTATCGACAACGGCTTGTTTGCCATTACTGGCCCAACCGGTGCGGGTAAAACCACCCTGCTCGATGCAATATGTTTAGCTTTATATCACCAAACGCCTCGACTTGGGCCTATATCAACGTCGAACAACGACATTATGACTCGCGGTACAGCGGAGTGTTTGGCGGAAGTTGAGTTTGATATTAAGGGTAAAGCGTACCGTGCGTTTTGGAGCATGCGCCGCGCCAGAGGAAAAGTTGACGGTAATCTGCAAAGTGCCGATGTTGAGCTGGCTGAAGTTGAAAGTGGCGATGTGCTAGCAACCCAGGTTCGCCCTAAAAATGAAGAGATAGAAAAGCTCACTGGTCTGAACTTTGCGCGCTTCACAAAATCTATGATGTTGTCGCAGGGCGACTTTGCTGCCTTTCTAAATGCCAATGAAGGCGACAGGGCTGAGTTACTTGAAGAACTAACTGGTACTGAAATCTATGGGCAAATATCACAAGCAGTACATCAGCAATTTAGCGAGGCTAAACAAAAGAAAAAAGAATTCGCGATAAAGCTTGAAGGGGTAACGTTACTTAGCAATGAGCAAATTACCCAGTTGGAAGAAGAGCAAGACGGTATTAATGGTCAAGTTGCGGCGTTTAACCAAACACTTACTGAACTACAACAGCAACAGCAATGGCAACAATCATTCAACACCAATGCACTCGCGCTTAAAGAGGCGAAAGAAGCACAGCTTGCTGCGAATAATGCGATTGATGAGGCGAAACAAGAACTTGATGTGCTAACTCACAGTGAGCCCGCCGAAAAGCTTCGCCTCCCTTTTTTGCAGCGAAACGGGCTTCAGCAAGACGTATCGGGCTACAAAGAAAAGCTCAATGAAAAAGCGGCTCAGCTTCCTGAATTAAAAACGCAAAAAGAACAGCTTAGCTCGGAAGTGACCAATGCTGAACGAGCGCTACTTCAAACTAAGCAGCAAAGCAGTGAACTTGAAAAGCGCATAAACGAGCAGGTCGTTCCGTTAGATAATAATATAGCGCAGAGTACAGCCGCCCAACAAAAAGCAAATGACAGCGCTGCGCAGTTTACGCGCTCCATAAATGCGCTAACTAAAAAGCGTACAGAAATAGAAAATGCGTCAGCCGATAACAAGAAAAAACTGGGTGAATTAGAAGCCTACTTAAATAAAAACCACTCACTCAGCGGTATGGCCGAGTTTATCAGCGGTTGGAGTGAAACTGCGCGGCATATTGAGAGCGAACAGAAGCAAATAGCGACACTTAAACAAAGTGCCGAAGAGCACCGCGACGCGCTTTCCTCAATTGATGAAGCTATTACACAAACGAATCAGGCGCTGAAAACATTAACGCAAACTTTTGATAATGCGACCGCCAACGTCGCCACTTGTGAAGAGGCGTTAAATGCTGCGCTTTCTAACGCCAATAAAAATAGCGCAAGCAGTAAAACAAGTCTTCAACAAGAGCGGGATACCAAGCTTCATCACTGGGACAACCTGATTCAGATAGGTCATATTCAACAGCAATATTTGGCACTAGAGCAAGACAAAGTATCGCTGAGTGCACAGAAGGAAGACTTATCGAAAAAACTAGCGCAGCAGCAATCTGACCGACAAGCCTTGGTTGACGCCTACAAACAAACACGCAGTAATTTAAAAGACATAGAGGCGCTGATCGCCCTAGATGCTGAAGTGGCACACCTGCGCGCCCAGCTAAAAAGTGGCGAGCCATGTCCGGTATGTGGAGCTAACGAGCACACTACGGCTAGCGTGGCGATTGATATACCTGAAACTGTACAAAAGCGTGACAGCTTAAAAGAGCAGTTAGATGATATTGAGCAACAAGGAGCACAGGCAAAAGAAAGCGTTACACACACTGAGTTAACCCTTACCCAGGTTAATAAGCAGCTAGACCAAACAAGCGCAAAACGCGATGCGTTGGTAGAAAAGTGGAAGCAGTTTTCAAGCGTACTTAGCGCTGATATATCAAGCTTTGAAAAAGTCGACATTAATACATCACAAAGTGTCGCCCAATTTACCGAGCAGTTTAAAACCCGTCTTGATGACATTAGTGCCCAGTTAACGCGCATAGAGCAATGCGAACAAGCCCTAAATGCCGCAGTGCAGAGCAAAAATGAAGCACAACAAGCGTTGCAAGCCAAACAGTCAGAACTTGCAGTTTCTTTGCAGCGGCGCGAAACATTGGAAAAGCAACTCACCGAACGCAACGCAGAAGTAGAGAACAAAACTAAAGGGGTTAACGACAGCATTGCAACACTTCGTGAGACTATGACGGCGCACGGTGCTGAAGTTCACAACCTGCCTATTGAAGGAATTGCTACGTGGTTAAATGAAAAAGCCGAAGCGCTCAAAACTTATAAACACAATCATCAACTGCACACCAACCTTAATGAAGAGCTACAAGAGGTGAGTCGTACCTTGCTTGTACTAAACCGTGATATTGAAAGTGCAGAAACACAGCTTAAAAGCGTATCTGAAGAACTCATGCAGCTAGATAGCACGCTGATAGAACTGCGCAAATCACGTATAGCGGTATTCCCTGAAGGTAATATTTCAGAAGTAAGGAGTAAAGCAAGCGCCGCCCAAGTACAGGCTGAGCAAAAATTGAGTGAGTGCCAATCTCGCCTGCACCAAACGGATACTATTTTGTCTCGGTTAGAAGCAGAAATTGCCCAGCTTAATGAGCAAATACGCGAGAAAGAGCAGGCACTTACAGAGGCGACTGAGAACTTTAATCGCCAGCTAGCAAACAGCCCATTTGCCGATGAGCAAGCGTTTAGCAATGCGCTACTAGATGAAGAAACCCGTAATAAGTTGCTTGAGCTGCAAAAGCAATTAACGCAGCAAAAACAACAGGCTGACCTTAAACTAGAAAACGCGCTAGCGACACAGCAATCGCTAACAGCGCGTGACCATGCAGAGCAGTGGCAGCGCGAGCTAGAAGAACATGGTATGCAGTGGGTTGAAAATCAAATTACCGAGCAAGCGCAACAAAAAGACGCTTTGTTATCCACCCTAGGGCAAATTAAACAGCAGTTAAACGCCAATAATGAAGCCCGTGAAAAGCAAAGGACGCTGGTAGAAGAGATGGCCGCGTTCGAAACCTATTACGATGATATTACTTACCTGCATTCGTTGATTGGTTCGGCAAGCGGTGACAAATTCAGACGTTTTGCACAAGGGCTTACGCTGGACAACCTTGTCCAAGTTGCTAACCAGCAGCTAGATAAGTTGCACGGTCGCTATCAGCTTATTCGCAAAGAAAACGACGGGCTAGGCTTAAGTGTTTTAGATACTTGGCAAGGAGACGTGGTACGCGATACCAAAACGCTGTCGGGTGGAGAAAGCTTCTTAGTGAGCCTTGCGCTGGCATTGGCGTTATCTGACCTGGTAAGTCACAAAACCAGTATCGATTCACTATTTTTAGATGAAGGCTTTGGAACCCTTGATGCTGAAACCTTAGATGTGGCCCTCGATGCGCTAGACAACTTAAATGCCAGTGGAAAAATGATTGGCGTCATAAGCCATATCGAGGCCATGAAAGAGCGAATTCCTACTCAACTTAAAGTAATTAAACGCAACGGTGTGGGCTTAAGTGCACTAGAAAAGCCTTATGCGGTGGGGTAGTGCTGCACTTCAATACCGGTAATACGAGTCACTCTTAAAGGTCACAACAAAAAAACGGGTAAGCGTGGCGCTTACCCGTTCAGCATTTATAACAAAAACTGTTTAATACCTAACGTTATGCTTAAGGTATAAATGCGTCGTCGAAGATATTAACGAATCGTGTTTTCGTTTGCTGTTTGGTAACCATCTTCACCGTAGGTGTAAGCGTTCCCGCAATTCACCCTGAACATTATCTAAGAAAGCTTCCACAAAGCCACCTGGCATCATATACCAAGAGTATGCTTGTTCGTTATTCTCAGGTGGGTTTGCTAATACCAAGCCACTTCCATTAAGTGGAATATAGTCGCTTCGAATTGACGGACCGACAAAGCCATATAGGCCATCTACGCCAGCATCTTGTAGCGCAGGCGAAAAGGTGAACTTATGGCTGAAAAACGACTTGCAATAATCCCTCTTTTTACTTCTTTCTTTTCGTTATATTTCCTTTTGTAAGTGTTCCCTGCGAAGGGGCAGTCTGTACCAAAGTACAGGGTGAACATTTCAGGAAATAGAAATAATTGTGACACTGCTCAAAGACTTAGTTAGTTTGAAACAAGGTGACGTTTATTAAGTGAGCATGTTGGTAAACGGCAAGCATGCGGTAATTTGCGAGTAACTAAGGCCGAACAGGTTCATTTGTCTGGAGTGTTACTTTATGGTGCGTTGTCAAAATAACAATGGACCAAGGTTTATGGATTCAACGTCACGCCCGAGCCTGTTTCAGCGCTACATGAATGGCAGTTTGGTACTGCAAATTATCATTGGTATCGTATGTGGTATTGCGATAGCGAGCTTTTAACCATCTTCCGCGCAATCGGCAGGGTTATTGGGGAGTTTATTTGTAAAAGCCCTTAAAGCGACTGCTCGTCTATTAGTTTTCGTTTTGGTTATGGCGTCCATTGCCAACCACAAGCAAAACGAGCAAACCTTTATCAAACTCGTACCTATGCTGTATTTACTAGGCACGTTACTGGCATCGCTCACCGCCGTATTGGCAAGCGCCAACGCTTTCGCTAAGCGCCTTCAAGCGCGCGAGTCGCCTAAGCCGCATTAAGCGTTAATTGTGTAAACTTACCGCATCCACCGCTTCAAAAATTAGCCGTGCAGCCAGTTTGGCTGTGCGGCTGTCAATATCATAGTAAGGGTTCATTTCTGCAACGTCACACAGTCGCCATTGATAGCCATAGGTGCTTTGGTGCTGCGCTAAAAAATGCAGAGTATTGATGACAAGTGTTGGTGAAATGCCTAATGCACTGGGAGCGCTTACCCCAGGCGCTTGGGCTGCAGAAAATGCATCTAAACATACGGTGACATACAGCGCATCGATGTCTTTTAGCATTGGAGACAGCAGCTCATCTATTCGCTGCATACATAACGATTCATCATTTAATGCCATATCGGTCAAATACCGTGTGTTGGACACATTGGCAAAGTTGAATAATGCGGCCGTATTAGCGGCTTTAGATACGCCCAAGCAAGCATAATAAAACGGCGTATTGTGAAGCTGGCAATGGTCGTAGACTTGCCTAAATGGTGTACTAGAGCTGGTGTTCAAAGCCGGTTTTCTGAGGTCAAAGTGGGCATCAAAATTAATAATACCAATGCGTGCATTTTCCGGTTTCGTATTGAAAAGCCCTTGGTAGCTACCCCACGCAATTTCATGGCCTCCTCCTAAACCAATGGTAAACCCAGTATGTTGTTTAAGTGCATAGGAGATGGCGTCGGCATATTGGGTTTGTGCCTGAGCTAAATTGTCTACGGCTGTAACGTTACCTAAATCGGTAAAAGACGTATTCGGCCAGTGCCAAGGTAGGTTTGATAACGCTTGGCGAATGGCGTTGGGGCCAGCGGCAGCGCCTGTGCGCCCTTTGTTGAATGCTACGCCCAAATCACTTTCAAACCCCACTAACGTTACGGTGTTGTCAACAGTCGCACGCTTATCAGAATTATTAACGCTTGTGAGGTTGCCGCTTTCTTTATATGCGTGTTCATCAACCTTTTGGTGCCAGCGTAGACCTTCAAGACCGTCTTCATTGTCTATTCTACCTTGCCATTTAAACATGTTTACCATCCTTAAATACCGCGATTGGGCGGTGACCGTTAATGCAATAGACAAGTTCTGCGGGGGTTTCTATATCCCACAAGGTAAGGTCGGCAACGTTACCAATATCAACCACACCCCTATCGTTTAGCCCAAGCGCACTCGCAGCGTGCTCCGTCGCGCCACGCAACGCTTCTTCTGGGGTAAGTTTAAACAATACGCAACTCATATTCAGCGCAGTAAGCAAAGAGGCTAATGGCGAACTGCCTGGATTAAAGTCGGTGGCTACAGCGATAGGAACATTGTGCGCCCGCAATGCCTCTACCGGCGGTTTCTGTACTTCGCTTAAATAGTAAAAAGCGCCGGGTAGCAAAACAGCTACCGTTTCACTTTTAACAAGAGAAGGAATATCGCTGTCGACCAAGTATTCTATATGGTCGACCGATAGCGCCCCGTATTTAGCGGCAAGCACTGCACCTTTACTATCGCTTAGCTGTTCTACGTGAGCTTTTACCGGTAAACCGTATTGCTTAGCACAGCTAAATACCCGTTCGGTTTGCTGTAGCGAAAATCCAATAGTTTCACAGAAAACGTCTACAGCGTCGGCTAAGCCGAGCGACGCAATTTGAGGCAGGGCGTCTCGGCATATAAAGTCTATATAGGCGTCAGCATCATGATTAAACTCATTCGGCAGGGCATGGGCACCTAAATAGGTGGTTTGAATAGTGACGGGTAAATGCTTTTCAAGGGATTTAGCTACGCTTAGCATGCGTATCTCTGTGTCTACATCAAGCCCATACCCAGACTTTACTTCAATGGTTGTTACCCCTTCTTCGCACAAACGTATGGCGCGTTTTATTGCGGTGTTAAGTAGTGTTTGTTCATCCGCTTGCCGAGTTTTCTCTACGGTTCCTTTTATACCTCCGCCGCGCTCAGCTATTTCTACATAGCTTGCGCCCTGCAAACGCATTTCGAATTCTTCAGCGCGATTCCCGCCATAGACGAGGTGAGTATGACAATCTATAAATCCAGGAAGTAGCCAAGGAAGTGTGGGCTGCTCATTTTCATTACAAGGAATAAGGCGACGGCCGTCTATCACTGTGCTGGTTTGCTGTAATGCGTCGTTAAGTTGCTCATCACAAGAGAGCAAGGCGACAATGTGACCCTCTTTAATAGCAACAGCGGTTGGCGGTAGCTCACCGTAAGGCATGCCGTTGTGCTGCATAGATGCAATTCGCACATTGTAAATAAGCGTATCGTATTTACTATCCATAACTTTCCTCGCTCATTTTATTGACTTCAGCCACTTCACTACCTCATTAGCCTTCGCTTTTTATATGAAGTGTACTTGTGCATACTTGTATATACAAGTATGCTGTTAGCATATTATTAACAATTTAGTTGTGAACCTCTATTTTATGCAACCTCGTTACATGCTTATTAAAACGGCCATTCTTGACGCCATCGAACGTGGAGAAATGAAACCGGGTAGCCAAGTCCCTTCTGAAAACCAGCTGGCGCAGCAGCACAATGTTAGTCGTATGACAGCGCGTCGCGCGCTAAGTGAAATGGTAGATGATGGCATATTAATGCGCAGCCAAGGCATTGGTACCTTTGTATCAGATCATCGCCCCATGAGCTCTATGCTAGAGATAAAAAGTATCCGCGATGAAATAGAGCAGCGTGGCCATCGCTATACAAACGAAATTTTGGTGCTGGAAATTGCACCAGCTAGTGCTGATATAGCCCACCGATTGGCTGTCGATGAAGGCGTAGAGGTGTATCACAGCATTATTGTGCATTGCGAGAATAACCTGCCTGTTCAATATGAAGATAGATGGGTGAATCCCGCTTGGATAGGTGACTATCTAAACAAGGACTTTAAGGCGCATACGGCGAATTATTACTTGAACCAAGTAGCGCCTTTGTCTCAAGCCGATCACAGTGTAGAAGCTGTGATTGTAGAAAAAGACATTGCCAATGCCCTGCTTATCAAATCTAAAGATCCTTGTCTTAAAATTACCCGGCGCACCTTTTCCCGAGGCGCAAATTCCACAGCGCAACCAAAGGTAATGAATGAAAATAATTATGGAAACAGCGGCGCCGTGGTGAGTCATGCAGTGCTTTATCACCCGGGAAGCCGATACCGTTTAGGCGGGCATTTAGAATTTTAAGTCCAATAGATTATTACAATAAGAAGAATAAAACAGCCATGTTAAATAGGCCTAGGAGAAGTTTATGAAACGCCTTGACCCTACAAGAGAAATACGTGCCCCAAGAGGCGCTGTGCTCAGTACAAAAAGTTGGCAAACTGAAGCGCCCCTTCGCATGCTCATGAATAACCTAGACCCTGAGGTGGCAGAGCATCCGCAAAACTTAGTGGTGTACGGTGGCATTGGCAGAGCTGCGCGTGACTGGGCGTCTTACGACAAAATTGTTGAAGTGCTTAAGCGATTAAATACTGATGAAACCTTACTTATTCAATCAGGTAAACCCGTTGGGGTTTTTCCTACTCATGAAAACGCGCCCCGAGTACTTATTGCTAACTCTAACCTTGTGCCGCATTGGGCTAACTGGGAACAATTTAACGCCTTAGATAAAGAAGGCCTAATGATGTATGGGCAAATGACGGCGGGCTCGTGGATATACATTGGCTCACAAGGCATTGTTCAAGGTACTTATGAAACCTTTGTTAGCGTGGCTAAAGCCCATTTCAACGGTGTAGCAAAAGGGCGCTGGATTCTAACAGGCGGCCTTGGCGGTATGGGCGGAGCACAGCCTCTTGCCGCAACGATGGCAGGCTTTTCTATGCTGGCAGTGGAGGTAGATGAAACCCGAATAGACTTTAGAATTCGCACTGGCTATTTAGATAAGAAAGCCCATTCGTTAGATGAAGCAATGACCATGTTGGAAGAGGCCAAAAAAGCCGACAAGCCTGTATCTATCGGATTATTGGGCAATGCAGCTGAAGTATTTCCGGCTATGCTAGCGCAAGGGATCATTCCAGATGTCGTGACCGATCAAACCAGCGCTCACGACCCGCTTAACGGCTATTTACCGGTAGGCTGGACGCTAGATCAAGCGCAAGCTCAACGTATTAAAGATGAAGCCTGCGTGATCAAACAAGCGAAGCAATCGATGGCGCTACAGATAAAAGCCATGCTAGGTTTTCAGCAAGCGGGGGCGGCCACCCTCGACTACGGTAATAATATTCGGCAGATGGCGTTAGAAGAAGGTGTAGAGCACGCTTTTGACTTCCCAGGGTTTGTGCCTGCTTATATTCGACCTCTTTTTTGTCAGGGCATAGGGCCATTTAGGTGGGCCGCGCTTTCGGGCGACCCCGACGATATTTATAAAACCGATGAAAAAGTTAAAGAACTCATTCCAGATAACCCTCATCTACACAATTGGCTGGATATGGCCAAAGCACGCATTCAATTCCAAGGTCTGCCCGCGCGTATTTGCTGGGTAGGTTTAGGTGAGAGGCAAAAGCTGGGATTAGCCTTTAACGAAATGGTTCGCACTGGCGAGTTAAGCGCGCCAGTGGTGATTGGCCGCGACCACTTAGACTCTGGTTCGGTGGCCTCTCCAAATCGCGAAACCGAGGCGATGTTAGACGGATCTGACGCAGTATCAGATTGGCCACTCCTCAATGCCTTGTTAAACACCGCAGGTGGGGCAACGTGGGTAAGCCTTCACCACGGCGGCGGCGTGGGTATGGGCTTCAGTCAGCATTCGGGGGTTGTGATCCTGTGTGACGGTACAGATGAAGCAGCCGCACGTATAGCGCGTGTGCTGCATAACGACCCTGCTACAGGGGTTATGCGTCACGCAGACGCAGGGTATGACATTGCTAAGCAGTGCGCAAAAAAGCATGGGCTAGATTTACCTATGGTGAATGGCCAAAAAACTCGTAATAGAGAGGCGTAACCATGTCAGATTCTCGCTTTTCTTCTACGATAATTGACGACCAACATAGTGACCGCTCTACCATCTACCACGTTGATGGCGTTAAGCATTTAAAACTCATTCCAGGCACCTTGACCCTAGACCAGCTAAGAGAAGTGTATCGAAGCCCTATACAGTTATCTTTAGATGAATCGGCAATACCTGCAATTAATGCGGCAGAACAGGCGGTACTTAACGTTATAAAAGAAAATCGCACGGTTTATGGCATAAATACCGGGTTTGGTCTGTTGGCTAACACACGTATAAACGTGGACGAACTTGAATTATTACAGCGCAGCATAGTGTTGTCGCACGCTGCGGGTACCGGTGATTTCATGCAAGAAGATACGGTACGCCTACTAATGCTGTTAAAAATAAACTCACTGGCTCGGGGTTATTCAGGTATCAGGTTAAGTGTTATTAACGCATTGATTAAACTGTTTAACGCGCAGGTGTACCCGGCTATACCTGAGAAAGGCTCGGTTGGTGCCAGTGGAGACTTAGCGCCGCTAGCCCATATGAGCGTTGTGCTTTTAGGCGAGGGGGAAGCCTTTCACAAAGGTAAGCGAATTAACGCAACTGAGGCTCTTAATATTGCTGGGTTGGCACCTATTGCCCTTGCGCCAAAAGAAGGCTTGGCACTTTTAAACGGCACGCAGGCGTCGACAGCTTTCGCACTTCAGGGGTTGTTTTATACAGAAAATGCGCTCTACAGTGCCATCGGTATCGGTGCGCTAACGGTAGAGGCCGCGTTAGGTTCACGCGTACCATTTGATGCGCGCATCCATAAAGTACGCGGCCATAAAAGCCAAAGCGATGTAGCTGAGGAATTTCGACGCTTGCTTGCTAGTTCAGAGATTGGTCGTTCTCATCAAGGCTGTGAAAAAGTACAAGACCCTTATTCCCTGCGCTGTCAGCCTCAGGTCATGGGCGCGAGCTTACAGCAAATGCGATACGCTCAAGAGATTTTAGTTGTAGAGGCAAATGGGGTGAGTGATAACCCATTGGTTTTTGTTGATAGCAGCGACCAAACTGCAGGCGATATTTTATCTGGTGGGAACTTCCATGCAGAGACGGTAGCAATGGCAGCGGATATGTTAGCTATCGCTCTTTCTGAAATTGGTGCGTTATCTGAGCGAAGAATGTCGTTGATGATTGATACGCACCTAAGCGGGTTACCTCCATTTTTAGTTGAAAATGGCGGTGTAAACTCAGGGTTTATGATTGCTCAAGTTACCTGTGCGGCATTGGCTAGTGAAAATAAAACGCTGGCACATCCTGCCTCTATCGATTCACTCCCTACTTCTGCTAACCAAGAAGATCACGTTTCCATGGCGACCTTCGCGGCCAGAAGGCTTCGAGATATTTTTGATAATGTTGCAGGAATACTAGCTATTGAGTGGCTAGCAGCATGCCAAGGGCTCGATTTTCGCAAACCTCTTAAAACAAGTGAACAGTTGCAAGTATTGATGAACTTATTAAGAGAGCATGTGCCTTTTTATGACAAAGACCGCTACTTTGCCCCCGATATTGAAACGGCGAAACAACTCATAAAGCAGCACCGCCTTATGGATAGTACCCAAATAAACTTGTTAGGCTAAAATGATCAAAGGCGAGAAGCGTCAAGTAACTAGTCTAGTAATTAAAAGTTGAGATCATTAAAAGATTAAGGGTGGGGAAGACATGAAAATAAACGGACGTTCCATTAGCCAGCGTACTAAGGGCAGTGCAGCTAAAGCTGCGGCGCTAGGGTTACTAGTCACATCAGTTTTCGGACTTTGGGGGTGTAGTGACAGTGAAGTGGGTGATGTGTCGCTTGGGCTTTTTACTACGAAAGACATCAAGATTGATGCCCTTCAAGACCCAGTAGTAACAGGCGTTACCTGCCATATCTCAAGTATAGAGGCAAACTTGGACTTGTCAGACCCATCAGATAGTTCAATTGCGTGCAGACAAACAGGGCCAATTACCGCTGAAATGCTTGACGCTATTGATAAATCTGACTCGGGCGAAGTGATTTTTAAAAAGTCGAAGAGTGTGTTTTTTAAAAACATGAAACTTCGTAGAATTTATGACGCGAAAGCGAAAACACTGATTTATTTGTCTTACAGTACCAAAGAAACTTCAGGTAGTTACAAACACAGCCTGTCGACAGTCCCACTGTGGGAGACCTTAGCGTTTAAAAAACGTGCTTAAAAACATTTACTTTGCACTATCGAAAATGCCCTCAAGACCGAGGGCATTTTTATGCTGCAAGGTAGCTTCGCTACATTTGGCTATTTAGGCGCTGCATCGCTTTTAGAAAAAGCGGGTATAAACGAGCATCGCGCCCAACGACGTATCATCATCGGTAAGCGGGCTGTCGCTAATACTGTCATCAAAAAAGGTTGCCCCTAGTTCCAGGCGGGTCATGCCATCAAAGAACTGGCGTGTTGATACCGCAAGGCGTACCTCAGTGTTAACTGCACTATTGCCGTTATATTCACTTCGAGTTGCTGTGGCTTCTTCAGGGCGTACACCATAGTAGTAATTAACGTAATTACTATCTTGATAGTTCACGCCAATAGACGGTTCTATCATAAACTGGTCGATTCTAAATAGCTTCCCGACGCGGACTGAGGCCTGATAACCATCGAACTTCCCTAAAATATCAGCATTGGTAGAAAGGGAGTATACCCATCCGCCGGTATTGTAATTAAGTCCTATGCCAGCCGCGTAGCTAAAGTCTCTATCTTCCATGCCTGTAAATACAGCGCTGTCGTCTTCTTCATAACCAGCAAACACAGGGACAAGTTGGGCATCCAATGTAAAACCGTCTTGTTGGAAGAGTTGATAGCCCACAAAAGGCCCGTAAACCTGTAATTTCTCGCCTGTATAGCCAATGATGGGGATAGGCACGATACGGTTATCGAAGTCGGTATAAACATCTTGTGACGCAGCAACGCCAAAGCCCCACATCCAGCCTTGTGGTTGCTGTGAGCCTGATGGCTGTTGTGCAGAAACAGTAGCGGAAAACGCTAGTAAGGTTGATAGGCTTGCTACGCCAAAACACTTTCGTAAAGTCATCAGTAAGTTTCCTTTTTAGTCACAATACAGCCTAAATTACGAGTTCGATCAAAATAACGTGTGCGCTTTACACAAGTTTTTATTCAAAGGTGTAATTTAAAAGCGCTATATCTTTTTGAAAATGCGCGCTTACCAAGTCAACTAATTCGCTGTTGTAGTAACGGCGGTAATCCTCTCTGTTGTCTGCTTTTCGTCGATGGGGGAGCATAATGTTCGAAAGCTTAAGCTGGCTGCATATGTGCCCAAAGTCATGTTCTAGTTGCTCGTAGCGGCCTATAAAGTCGGTAAGTAGGTTTCCACTAAGGTCAACCAAGTATTCTGTTTGAAGTTGAAGCGACGTATCTATGTGGTACTGATATGGGCGCTGTTCACCAAACTTCCACTTCATGAAACTCTCAAAGTCATTATAGCCCTGCATTACAGCAGGACGTTCCCGCTTGATATGATGAAAAGAGCTTACTTGTAGGTCCCATGGATTTCTCACCACAGCAAACTTAAATAGTTGATTGAAATACGTTTCTGGCAGCATCTCTTTCGCCGCAATGATACGAGAGTGTCGTGGGAAGCGACTTGCAATTTTATGGTCGGTAAATTGGCTCATTTTATTGCAAATAAACTGAGCCAGTGCATAACGGTGTCCCCATCGATACCTCGATAGTGCAGCGCGAACGCTGGTGCCACCGGTTTTAGCAATATGTACAAATAAAAATTGCTTACTATGTGATAAAAGCACTGCTTTCCTTAATACATAAAGGTGACGAGCCGGCCTTTGAAGGGGAGCAGGCCTGTTTGTAATAAGAGCAGTATGAAGGGGTTTTGTTACAGTGAGATTTACAACTGTATTTTGAAAATTAAATAGGGAGTAATAGTGTTAAGGTTGTGCTTTTAACAATACAAAAATGGTCTTTTAGTTTAAAAATGAGTATTTACTTGATGAGCTTTAAAATAAGGAAGTGAAATGAAGTTTGCTACAAAATTAAGCATATTGTTCACCGTTTTTTTTCTGGCAGCAGGGTGTGTTTCTCAAAGAGGTGTCGGCACTGGCGGTGGTACTTCATCCCAAGATAATGATAACTCAAACGCCACGGGTATAAGTGGCAATGCTGAGGATCGAGAAGGTCAAATGATGCTGGAAAGTTCAGAGGCAATACGCGCTCCCAAGCAGAAAGTTGGCCTTTTAATAGCTGCTAAAGATTACCCAACGCACACCCATTATGGAACGACAAAGTTTAATAACTTCACAAAAGAGTATCCTTACGATTGGCAGCTTTCCAAAACACTGTTTTCAAGTTTTGAACAGGCGATAGAAAAGAACAGTCGCTTTTCTGTAGTTGATATTTCTTCGAGAGCAAAAGATCCAAATTCACTAGACTTTGTGAAACGAGAAAGCGGCAGTTGGCGTGTTAACCGTGAGCTAATGCCACTAAGAAAAGCATTATTAAAGGATAATATTACGTATGTTATTGTTGTAAAAGAAGCCCCTACGGTTGCTATCAAAGAGTGCGGCACTTACGGTTGCTCAGATCATGTTAGTGAAGGTTTCGGTTTGTTCACTCGAAGCTTCCTGGGTACCGACCACTATATCGCATCGGCAAGCTTTGATGTGAGCATTGAACGTTTAGATGAACCCGAAGAGCTTTTGGCCCTGCCGGAGTTATCTAAGTATCAGGACGACACGGTGAAAAATACTCGCTTGGAAGCATTTACTGCGCCAGAGAATTTTGATGAGTTAACAGAGCAAGAACTTGCGCCAATAAAAAGCGCTATTGTTAACTATTTCGATGATTTAGCAAAAGAAACAGCAAAACATTTTTCAACAAAATAAGTGCGGTTTACCGTGTCGTCGTAATTAAAAAAGGGCACCTTAGTTAAGTGCCCTTGATAGTTAAACAGCAGTGTTCAGCTTATTTAACACGACGTGTTTTGATCTACGCGCCTTCTCTATGCGCTAAAAACTCTTCGTAGTTGCCATCGAAGTGATTAAGTTTCTTATCCTTAATTTCAATGACTTGCGTAGCCAGTGATGATACGAACTCACGGTCGTGACTTACAAAAATAACGGTGCCGTCGAACTTATAAAGTGCATTATTTAACGCTTCAATCGACTCCATATCCATGTGGTTAGTCGGTTCATCCATTACTAAAACGTTAATATCTTCAAGCATAAGCTTGCCGAATAACAAACGGTTCTTTTCACCCCCTGAACACACCTGAACGCGCTTGTTAAAGTCGTCAGACGTAAACAACAGACGCCCTAACATGCCTTTAATTTGAAGGTCGTCATGCTTAGGACTACGCCACTGGCTCATCCACTCGAACATAGTAATATCTTCAGCAAAGTATTTGGCGTTGTCCTGTGGGATATAGCCGATAGCCGCGTTTTCAGCCCATTTATAACTGCCGGCTGTGGGCTCAATATCGTTAACCAAACACTTTAATAGTGTGGTTTTACCTGCCCCGTTTTCACCGATGATCGCTAAGCGCTGACCGGCTTCAAGTAGCAGGTTCGCATCGTCAAATAACGGCAGGTCTGGGTAGCTATGCCCTAGCTTCTCAAGGGTAATGGCTAGTCTGTGAAGCTTTTTGTGTTGCTTGAAAACGATGTAAGGCTTACGACGGCTAGAGGCTTTAACTTCAGCAAGTTCAATCTTTTCAAGGCGACGGGCACGAGAGGTTGCCTGTTTAGCTTTAGATGCGTTTGCCGAGAAGCGGGCAACAAAGCTTTGAAGCTCTTCAATTTCGGCTGATTTTTTCGCATTTTCTGCATGAAGCTGCTCTTGAACCAGCATGGCAGCTTGAATATAGTCGTCGTAGTTACCTGGGTAAATACGTAGTTCACCGTAGTCGATATCAGCCATGTGTGTGCAAACAGAGTTAAGAAAATGTCTGTCATGCGAAATAATAAGCATGGTGGACTTACGTTTATTTAGCTCTTCTGCAAGCCAGCTGATGGTGTAGATGTCCAAGTTGTTGGTAGGTTCATCAAGTAGAAGAATATCCGGTTCAGCGAATAGCGCTTGGGCTAAAAGCACACGCACTTTTTTACCCGGGGCCACTTCTTTCATTAAGCCAAAGTGATAGTTTTCGTCGATGCCTGCAGACGTTAATATTTCCCCAGCACGTGCTTCGGCTGTGTAACCGTCCATTTCAGCAAACTGGGTTTCTAGGTCTGCTACACGCATACCGTCTTCTTCGCTCATTTCAGCTTTACTGTATATGGCGTCGCGCTCTTGCTTTACTTCCCACAGTTCACGATCACCCATTATTACCGTATCTACGACGCTGAATTCTTCAAACGCAAACTGATCCTGACTCAAGATTCCGAGTTTTGTGCCCGGTGCCATAGAGACGTTACCTGCGGAAGGCGTAAGTTTACCGCTTAAAATTTTCATAAAGGTTGACTTACCACAACCATTTGCGCCAATTAGGCCGTATCGGTTGCCGTTGCCGAATTTTGCGGAAATATTTTCAAATAATGGCTTAGAGCCAAACTGCATGGTGATATTTGCGGTGGTAATCAAAACAGGTATCCAGGGGTAAAACGATGAGAAGAGATATTACTGAGCGAATAATCTGCCCACTAATATTTAAAAGCGGGCGCACTATAAGGAATTGAAGGCTTTATGTCGAGGGAATTTTGAACAGTTTTAGTATTCTACTTTGCTTACGAGAAATTTTGGGCATTTGAAGCTCAATTAAAGAAATAGGTAAATAATTCCTGAGAAGGAAAATATTACTCTACAGCTAATTCCAATACTGATAATTATCAGTGTATTTACTGCAGAACATGCTGTTTTCTGATGTTCTAAATTGCGCTAACCTCTCTTTACATAAGAAAAAATATGTTTACGCTCAATCTTTATCAGCTTTAAAGGTATATGAGTGGCCTCAACTTTGCTTACGTTAAGCATTGAAACCATTGAAATTAAACTACTTGTTGGGAAAAGCCGAAGTATACACAACTTATCGGCTAACGTTGGTCGACGTTTTATTTAACTATGCGCTACATTTATTAGGTATCGATAGAGAAAAAATAAAATCTCGCATATATAAGAGGGAAAAAAAATGAAGCTTTTGAAAACCATTGTTATAAGTTGCTTTTCTGCAACGGTTATTATGTCTGGAAGTGTGCACGCCGAAGCGATAAGTTCTGATAGTGTAATGCAAACCCAAATGGCTCAGTACAATAAGCAGCAGCTTATTGATATGGTTAATCGCTCAGACGTACAAAGCAAGCTGGTTAGCTTAGGCGTTGATAGCAATGACGCAATTGCCAGAATTAACGCTATGACCGACAGCGAAATTGCACAACTGAACGACGAAATCAATCAAGCGCCAGCAGGCGGTATTGTGGGTGCGGTACTTACCGTTTTAGCGGTTATTGCCATTTTAGACCTTGCAGGCGTAACAGATGTTTATCCGTTTATTCGCCCTATAAGCAACTAATGGAATGAATGCCATATTTAAAAGAGCCTGCTTTTTAGCAGGCTTTTCTCTGTTACTTTTACTGACTGGCTGTCAGGCCACACCACAAGCAGACCAACTGCGACAAGCAGGCCTTGCTTCTTTGCCACAGTCGCACACTATTCAATCTGTGCCTTTTATACCCCAAGAGCAGTTTTACTGCGGGCCTACTACGCTCTCTGAAGTGTTTGGCTATTATGGAAAAAGTGTCTCTCCTTCTGATATAGCGCCTAAGTTATTTATTCCAAATAAAGACGGTAGCCTTCAGTTAGAAATGGTGAGTGCCACCCGTCAGTACGGCTTTTTGCCGTATACCGAGCGAGGAACGCTCTCTTCTGTGATGCAGTTTGTTAAAGACGATATACCAGTAGTGGTTTTTCAAAACTTATCTATTCAGCTTTTGCCACAATGGCATTATGCCGTCGTGATTGGGTTTGATAGCGAGAAAGGAACCGTGACACTGCACACGGGGCTTACGCCAAATCATGAGATGTCGCTAGAACTCTTTGAGCGAACCTGGGGAAGAGGAAATTATTGGTATCTTGCCCCCGTTCCGCCGCGCGTTACCTCATCACAAATGACACCATTCACTTATGTGAGTGCCGCCTATGACATGCTCAAAGTAGGCGATAAGCAGCAAGCATTAGCGTTTTTGGAAACCGCTTCGCAAACATGGCCGGAATATTGGCTAAGCTATTTTCTCATTGCTAATTACTATCTGGAAGAAAACGATAGTCAAGCGATAACATGGTTTGAAAAAGGTTATGATGTAGGCCAGCAACAGCAAGCATATATACACAATTATATCGTTGGGCTAAGACAAAATAACTTGCGCGACCAAGCGAACAAAGTTCTTAAACAGGGACTTAAGCGCTTTCCCGACAACGAGGCTCTTATAAAGCTAAAAGAGTGAAAAATTACGATAAATTTAACGCAATTTTTTTAATTAACCCGATTTTTCTACTACCCTTTAGTTATTGATTAATAACTAATGTTGGCTATGACTAAGAATTTTAGTAGCTCATCGATTAGTTATAAAGACGGTATTATAACAAGCACGCTACACGGAATCTTCAATGAAAGTAGCGCGGAAGAATATAAAGAGCAATTGTTCGAATTAGTGATGGGGTTGAATAAAAAGCCCTTTGCACTTCTTGCTGATATTAGTCAGGTGGAAGGCGCAACACCTGAAGCCTTTGATATAGTAAAGCGTATTATCAATCGACTGCCCGAAATGGGGCTGGTAGTGAAAGCTTACGTTTACCATGGGCCAGTTGTTCGCGGGATCATGTTTCAAAGGATCCCTGAGCTAAAACGTTTGGATTATTTGTTTTTTACCGATATTGACGAAGCGCGGTTGTGGTTATTGCAAGAATACAAACGTAAATTTCATCCCGATTAATAACTTTAATACAGCATTAAATCAAAGGTTGCGCCAGGCTAATGTGATAGGTTTTTTATCTGGTTGGTGCAGTTCACTCTAGTGGTTAACCCCTATGGAGGTTGCTCGCTTTATACACGATTCTAATTTGGTTAACGCTATCAAGTGATGGCTCAGCATTTCCGTGAAGATGCGGGCATTGAAGCGAGGCCAGTAGAAGATGACCATGTTATCCCTTCAACAGCGCATCATATTGATAGCATCAGTTTGTAAGTGATATTAACGACGCAAACGTGGATCAAAACGGTAATGCGACTACAGGTACGGTTACCTTTGAGTTTAACCCCGAAACGGGAAAAGTATTGCCTTTAAGCATCCTTAACTAAAGTGTCTCGCAAGCTGTATAAAGTGCTTTAAAATGCATCGCCTTTTAGAGCCTTGCAGTTTTAAGCGCGAACACACGTTTATTAAGCCCCGTGTCGTATGAACAGCATGGGGCTTTTTTATGCTCGACCACAACGCTATGGCCTTTATATCTAACACTGTACGTTAAACAATTGGTGTAGGTTTTGCGTATTAAATATCTCTTAGGGAATAAAATTTTAAGCATTAATACGCAGGAGCACCGTCATTCGTGGCCAGTACGAACTTTCTTGAAAATGAGCAGGCAATAGCAATAGCAGCACTTGTGGGTGCTGTTATTGTGCTTTTCATCATTAAACGTCTTATTTTGGTGCGCTTAAAGGCAAAAGCGCGTTCTGAAAAAAGCAGTATGTCTGATATTTATCGGGTACTTGTGCTCTCGTTAAATGCTCCTTTAAATTTGCTGATTTGGGTTATTTTTCTTCAACTGGTAAGAAGTATCGTTTCGGTATTTAGCATTGAAGATGAAGTCGCTATAAAGGCACTCGGCTTGGTTATTGAAGCAGGGATAATCATCACTGTATTTCTCTTTTTCGAGCGCTTTGTCAATTACACCTTAAAGCGCTACCGAGACCAATCAACGATAGTTAAAAACACAAGCGCGATAGCGGGTGGTGCGGTACGGGCCGTATTCGCAGTATTAGCCATACTTATTATTTTAAGTACGATGGGGGTTTCGGTTACGCCTATCGTAGCTTCGCTGGGTATCACCTCTTTAGCGGTAGCATTAGCACTTCAGCCCACCTTAGAAAACTTCTTTTCAGGTATTCAGTTGGTGATGGATAAGCCTATCCGGATAGGGGATTTCATAGAGTTAGATTCAGGTGAGCAAGGGTTTGTCGAGAAAATTGGCTGGCGCTCTACATGGGTTAGAATGCTGCCCAACAACATCGTCATTATGCCAAACAGTAAATTATCTAACTCAAAGCTTATTAACTATTACTATCCAGAGCGGGAGCTGTCGGTACCTGTAGATGTGGGAGTACATTACAGTTCAGACCTAGAACACGTTGAAAAAGTCTGCTTAGACGTTGCCAACTGCATATTAGAACAGCACGAGTACGGCGTTGAGACTTATCAACCGTTCGTTATATTTCACACCTTCGACAATTCAAGCATTAATTTAACGGTGATGCTGAGAACCCGAGAGTACTTCAATCGGTTCTTTATAAAAAGCGCGTTTATAAAGATGCTTAAAAAGCGTTTTGACGAAGAGGGTATCGTGATCCCGTTCCCTATTACTGCACTAAATGTTGAGCAAGAAGGGGCGGCGAGTGCGCTTTACAACCAGCGACACCAAAGTCAGCCTTCAGAGCAATATCAGGAAAAGCCGCCACGGCAAACGTAGGCAAGCCTCAATTCGCTAAGCCTTAAATAGGGTTGGTTGGCTAACGCAACCAGGGTTTTGGCATCAAAAAAGCCACGTTACACAACGTGGCTTCACAGTGTTCACAGGTTACAACTGCCGTGTATTAGAACGTGTAGCGCGCCGACACACCTAGTAGGTCAACATCATCAGCGATCACATAGGTCGCACCGAATGAAAACTGCGGCGTAAAGAAGTAGTCTGCGCCAATTTCAAAGGCGGTTTCATCTTCTTCAATGTCGATATAGCGAATAGCGCCGCGAAGCTCAAACTGCTCAGACAGCATTGAGCGAACACCGGCAGTGATGCCATAGCCGTTGTCGTCCGCGTCACCAGAAATGACGCTAGAATCGAGATCAACATCTACATATTCGTAAGTGACTTCACCAAAAAAGTCTGTATTAGCGGTTAGGCCGTAGCGGTAGCCGATACCCGCAGACACATAGTCTAAATCGATATCACCACCAGATACATCTTCACTTAACTGACCGTAACGACCCGTTAGGTACACATTTTCATTTAGTGCTTTAAAGCCTTGAATTTGAAAGCCCGTTGGCTCGAAATCACCAGCGTCTTCAATATCTGCTTGTACATAACCAGCTTTAACGAAGTCATAAGAAGGCGAAGCTGCGAATGCATTTAAAGAAAGTGCGCCAAAAATACCGGCGATAATGGTACGTTTCATTGTTTCTAATATCCTTTTAACAATAATTACTTCCAACCACTTCGGAAGCATCTCCATAATGGGGATGGTTTTTTTAAAACCAAACGGTGGCTACTAATAAATCGTGTATTCAAAAGCAGCAGCATGGTTAGGGGGGAATGATACTTACTTGATTAAAGCCGGCAAAAGGCTATGTCATTACTTTCTAATAAAAACACAGATGACAACGCTACCCATACTCAAAGCCATTGTGGTAACGCTAAATGAAAGTGTAGGCCCCGCTGTAAACAAGGTAACGAAATAAGCGCCCGCTGCGGCCCCCGTTAAGTGAAAAAAGCCCGTTAACGCCGCTAAAAAACCGGCTGAAGTTTTAGAAAACCCAAGTATCATGGTGACGCTGCAAGGCATGGCAATGCCAATAAAAAAGAACGCGATATAGCAATAAATCAATATAGCAATTAACTCAGCATCACCGGTGCCTATCGTTACTAAACAGAACAGCAACGAAAGCCCGAGTATAAAGATGCTAGAGAGCTTGAACTTTGTGATTGTTGATATGGCAGCGAGACGAATGTTCGTTAAGCTTCCCACCACAAAACAAAGGGTAGCAAAAAGCGAATATATCGAGAACATGGTTTTGCTAAGCTCAAACTGCTGCATAACCATAGAAGGCGCGATAGTAATAAAGCAAAAGACAATGCCGTATAATAGGCCGCTAGCTATCCCTACCGAAACAATATTTACTATTGAGTTTTTGATAAGCGCTAGCGTGTCACTTAATACATTAGCCGAGTTAGGCGACGTATATTGATTAATGGTCGAACCTACTGAAAAAAGCAATAGTAGCGCTATTAATCCCATCATTAGAATAAAGTAAAAAATTGCGCTGACCCCAAAATATCCACCAATTAATGTACCGACAAGTGGTGCTATTGCAGGCGCAATAGCAAAGGCAATATTGGTGATTGAAAGCGAAACGTTAAGCTGCTTTTCATTAAATAATTGCCGGGATAAGCCACGGGAAACTGACACACCCACACCGCCGCCGAGCCCCTGTATAATACGACCAATAAGAAAAGTGGACTCCTTATCGGCAAGGGTGACCATAGCGGTGCCAGCCATAAACACCAAGAGCCCGTATAGCAAAAACGACTGCTTATTTACATAATCGCAGATGAAGCCAGACAGTAACTGTGAAATGGAAAAAGCGATAAGAAAAATCGCTACACTTTTTTCAATAACCCCAACATGACTGCTATACATAATCGCTAAGTCGTAAAAGAAGGGGCTATAAATACTGGTAGAAACCTGGCCTAGAATAGACAGTATGGTGAAGGTGCCAGTCATAGAATAAAAGGCATGGCGTGACATCGGCAACTTCATCTAATAGCAAACCAGTCAGTAAATAGAACAACTATTTATAAATGCTACAGACAGGATATGACAGTTTTAATAACAATGTATTTTGAGACTCAATGTGCTTGTAAGTGACGTACTCGGTGCTCGAGTTTTTTCTGCCGAAAATATTCATTTGCACAACGACCTCAGAGAAGAAATGAACTCATTTGAATATGCCGGGATTAATTTCGAAGAGAAAGTGTTCTACGACATCCTACTCGCCTTAGCAGCCAAATACGATTTTAACTACCCAGATGAAAAACTGGTTGAACTAGCCAAGTCTGTGAAAGCCGTTGTAGATGATAAAGCTAAATACACAGATTGGAGCCAACGAGACGATATCAAAGCTGAACTCAAGGTAGATTTAATCATTCTGCTCGCAAAACACGGCTACCCACCAGTAGACCGTGATGAGGTATACAAAGAAATCTTCGAGCAAGCGGAGAACTTTAAAAAGAATAGGGCAAAGCCATGAGCAACAAAACTCGCGTAGATATGATTATCGAAACTTTGCGTGACCATAAAGGCGAAAAGTTAACGGCTCGCGAGGTTGATAAAGCGAAACAAAAGGGGGGAGTATAAATCAGCGACTATCAAAGTTAATAGTTGAAAAGCTATTGTCCTTCGTAAGGTTTTGTAACACTAACCTATACTCTTATTTAATCCGTAATAATGTAGTATACTTTCTAAACAACAAAGGGGGATATATGGATAGCAAGCAAAAAATGTCAGCTAAAAAGATCGCCGCGCCCGTTCAGCCGATGGAGGTGAGAAACTTTACCACCGCAGACGGCTTGACGGTAGAAATGGAGGGGGTGCGTGTATTTGTAGCGCCTAATCGTGACAGCGCGGTAAGGGTGGTAAAGGGCATGCGTACATCAAAGGCGACATTTCACCCGACCGGAAAGCAAAAGATTGATAGTCTTTCTTCGGGTGAAGAGCAGATGCTTGGCGACGCGTCCAATAGTTTGAACGCTACACACGCAAACCTAAACTCAGCCAATGAGTGTATTGAGGCTTTTTTACAACAAGGATGATGAATGTTCAAGGACATTGCAAAACTACTCAAAACAGCTAAAGATCGAAAAAGACACTGAGCGGCTAAACAAGAATATCGAAGGTCTGGTAAAAGAACTACAAAAGGAACGTGACGCTAGAATAGCTCTAGAGCACCGTATTACCCGACTAGAGGCCAAAGAAGAGGCGTTTAATCAAGCGGCGGCTATTTTGGGACAAGGGGCGCACCGCAATTCACAACCGAATCTACCCCATCACAACGGTGCGTCAGACGACAAAACGTTGCCTAAAGAGTAGCATGAACGGCACTCACTCGCAGCGCTGTTCACTTTCTTCAATGAATGGACTTGATAAGCGTTATCAACAACAATTTGTTGAAAGAATGCTACTGGCTTAAGAATAATTTTCGAAAATCCCACCGCTTTCTCATAGTTTACCCCAATGTAAAGGGATTCTAAGATCTTATACTTACCCGGCTAAAACTGATGTCGTGAAAGTTATGTAAGTGGAAACTATCGCTTGAAGCTAGAAAAATGGTGGCCCCACCCTGACTTGAACAGGGGACCTGCCGATTATGAGTCGGATGCTCTAACCAACTGAGCTATGGGGCCATTTTGAAATGTGCTGTGAAGTTTTTAATTGCAAATAGCTTTGCGTAACAACCACGAGCGAGCGCAAGTATAAGCAGTTTTATTTGCCTTGTCACGCCTCGCTAGTGGCTTTGTGATTTGTTTGCTTTATTTTTGTTCACTAAGACGTGTTTTTCAGGTCTTACACCACCTTTTAATGTATCTTTATCTTATCACATCCTTTTACACTTAAAGCTTTGGTGTAACTAAGTGGTATAAGCTTTCGCCATTGTTACTTTAAGCCGCACGTTATTATTGTTTCTATTTGCTCGTGTACCTTGACTCACAAAGGCTAAAAGCATCACTATTGGCGAAAATGCAGATTGTTGAACTAAACGCCTAGAACAGCGGGTGTTAAACAAGCAGTTATTCGTACCAAAATTGCTGAATATTCATAGGAAGTAAATAATTACATGAAAATGCCTTTTCGCATGGGTGCCATGCCTTCGCTTCTTTTAACAGCGCAGCTTGCGCTAGCTGGGTGCGACGTTATTGACTTTAAAGGGCGCGAGCCAGGTGAAATCCCTTTTAAACTGGTGGGTGTAGACACGGGGGCATGCCCTATGATCATGAGTATCGGGCAAGACCGTTGGAATATCGACTATTTTGGGTTTTACCTAAGCAAGCCAGAAGTGCGTATTGATGGGAAGTGGCAGCGAGTTAAGTTTAAACAAACAAAGTGGCAAACGCCGAACGAAGCCTTATTGAAGTTTCACAATAAGTGTATCACCCCAGACGATGCCAACAGTAAACTAGTGCTTGATGTTTCAGAAGAGCTGTTAAAACTGGCGACTAATCTTCGCTTTACGATGGGGCTGCCTTTCGACGTTAATCACGCCGACGCCCTTACACAGCCTTCACCGCTTAACGATAGTTCGATGTTCTCAAATCGACGAAACGGGCATCAATTTCTAAGGTTGGACGTATCTAAAAACGCTAAGGAAACGCGGGAGTGGTCCTATCATCTAGGCAGCGCAGGCTGTGGGTCAGAGTCTGAAGCAGCTCCCCCTGAAACATCGTGCGCGTTCACTAATCGCGTTGAGTTTATTTTACCAATGACACAGCTAGACACCGATTTAGACATAGAAATTTCAGTATCTAATATTGTTGCGCAAGTCGATATAAACGACGCAGAAAGTTGTGTATTTGCCTCTTCTGAGGTGTCGCCCTGCGACAAGCTTATTCAAAACCTGGTACACAGGCCGTGGATTAAGTGGCAGTAATAGCCTTTGTATCGGTAAAAAAAGTTAGGCCTTTGATTGTTTTGTTGTTTGCATTTTTATTGAGGCCGACTAAAACGGCGCGTTTGTTTATCGATATCAATGGTAAAAAGTGAGTATTTAAACACCAAAGGTGCAAAAAATAGCGATTTATTGCTCATTTTGTGTAATTTATGTTTATACTTTGCACGCATATATCAACCAAATGCTGATGTGTTGTTTATTAACATCGTGATAAACTCAAAAACTCAGAATCTTTGTTAATAATCAAAAAAGCAGGTAAGCGGTCGCGGAGATAAGAATGACTGAAAAACCCTTCATTACTAGTGGTCGAAATACCATCATTCACAAAATAAGAAAATTAGATTTATTGGTTATCAATGGCGATGATCACCCGCCTATTATTGTAACTTATAAAGGTATCAAGCAGTACGAAGGCAAAGTGCCTGAAAACAAGCGCGATGCTAAAATGATGGATATGGAATTGGTAGATGTTACTACCAGCGATGTTTTCGGCGACGAAAAAACACTAGTGTTTATACAAACGCTAAATGGTAAAGAATACAAGATTGACTACTCAAAAGTTGGTACGAGTATGTTTATCAAAATCCACCAAGACAGCATTTTCTAAAGCACACTCGCGTCACGCGCAAACAATGTGATTTAGACGAGCGGGGTCGAGTGGTTTGACCCCCGTTGTCAGCTTTCAATAAATTAACGCCACCAATAATTCCTCTCTTTCCCTATCTCTACACGTAACGGTTATTACGTTGCTCAGTTTAATAATGTTGCAAAGTGTGTGTTAAGTACGACTAATAACAGTTTAGACCGATTATTAAACCTTAGCTTTTGTACGCTTGTCGCAATATCGCATATAGCGGTGCTTTAACGTTTTTATAGCGTGAACTTAACATAGTTTCACTAATTTAATGATGCGGCGACAAAAAGAGGTCGTCACCGCGTCACCGAATATTATCAGAGGAACTTGTTATGTTTATGTCACGCCGTGTTACCCAATTTGCTTTAATTGGCATTAGTTTGTCGCTAACCGTTTCAGCTGCAAGCGCAGCTTCTTACCCCAAAGCTCTTGAGAATGAGTTAATCGCCATTTGTAAGGCAGTTAAAAGTGATAGCCGTTTGCAGCTTCACCGCGCAGTAAAGGCGACAGGTTTGAGCATGCGAGATCTGCACGATGGATTAGTTTGTAATGGCCAAGATATGTTGACCTTTGCTGTGACGCACAATGCATCTGAAACCGCTCAACATATTGCACGCCGTATTAATGCAAGCCCCAGTGTATTAACAGCAAAACGCTAGTGAAAACCTTTATGCCCTGGCAATTGGGCTACGTAATGCGTAGCCCCTTTTTTCACGCTAACTGGTATTCGCTTTAGGCTGTTGCGGGCCAAGACGATTCGAAAATATTCAACACGAGTACGGTTCACACGTGCAAGGGAACGCAGATGATCGCACTGGTTTTCTTACAATCTGTTGCTATGCAAACTTCGCTTTGTACCATGCTTGAAAAGATCGGCCCATTCAGACATGTTTACGGCGCGCATTCGGTTGGACATAGTTTGGCACTTGCTGAAAAACACCCCCAGTCCATCGGTTTTTATAGCGTGTCGAAGTCTAGCCGAAATCTCGCTTCAAAGCATTGGCTCGCTGTAGGAGATAAAGACGAAGAAGCCATGTTGGCATTTAACCATAATGCTTCAGGGTTCATTACGTCTCCGTTTGATGAACAGCAGGTGCGGTGCACTGTTGAACACGTTAGAGCTAAACACTATTGCCACAAGCGCGATGTTCAATTTAACCTGTTAGTGAAAGGATTATGTAAGCAATATGGCGTATCTGAATCTGCGCTTTTAGCTACATTGAGGCAGCAGCTCTATAAAAACGCGCAGCCAAATGTAGTAGGAATACGCGCAGAAAACGGATGGTGCTGTTTGAACCCCGCAGACATCAAGTGGATAGAAGCAGCGGGGGATTACATGTGTGTGCAGACATTATCGGAAAGTTACATCGTTCGTACCACCCTGTGCCATTTGTTAAAGCGGTTAGGCGAACACCACTTCAAACGCTGTAACCGGTCGGTAGCGGTTAACGCAAAATACGTAATGCATATAGAACAAAAATTGAATCAACAGCGAGTTGTCATGCACGGTGGCGAAGCGTTTAAAATAACGCACAAATATTACTATCAGTACTGGCACACAGGCTAAGTTGACGACTCGCTATTGCCGACTTTATATTGCTAATTACTGTGCAAACGTGGCGTTTTTAGCGAGTGCTTGCACTTCCCATACTCTTCCCACATAAGACCATGGTACTGCTGGTGGTTAAACCTGCTAATGGTTACACTGTTTTGCTAAACGGGTAAAAAAAGGGAGAGCAAGTGAGAAATGCGATAAACACGGTGGTAGGGGCAGTATTGGTGTTTACTGCATACTACGTTGGCTTGCTCATCGTTAACCTAACTTCTCTTCCCGTGCCAGGCCCATTGGTGGGGCTTCTTTTATTAGTAGGGGTTTTATTTGCCTTTCCCCAAACAGAGCGCCAGGTTGCTCGGGCTGTTACCTTCCCCCTTAAGCATATGTCGCTGCTTTTTGTGCCAGCGGTATTGGGCGTATCTATTTATTGGTCTGATATCAAGGCTAACGCCCTTGCTATCGCTATCGCAATTATTATTACCACTTCGTTTTGTTTAGGTCTCACAGCGTGGCTGACTCAGGCGCTTCTTAATACCAAAAGCACGCATAAAACGCAGCTAAACAACATCAATAAGAACGAAGGAGGTACAAATGATTGAGGCGCTCAATCACGCCTTTAGTTTACGTGGGCTGTTTTGGATAAGCGTTTCTATTGTAAGCTATATCGCAGCACTTTGGGTCAATAGATTATGTAAAGGGCATCCGGCAGCTCACCCTATCGTTACCACTGCACTTCTCGTATCACTAGGGTTGTATCTTACCCATACGTCAGTTACTGCGTACCAACATGCAGCATCTTTATTATATTGGCTGTTAGGACCAATTACCGTTGCCTTAGCGTTGCCTATTTATCGGCAGTGGCAAAAACTCAAACACTATGGTTGGCGTCTTTTAGTAAGCATTGCTTTTGGGGGCGTGCTAGCGCCAATTGGGGCGTGGTTAACACTGTTTGTGTTAGATGCACCAAGGGCCATGCAGTTCACTATGCTGGCTAAATCAATTACTACGCCGCTAGCTATGGAAACAAGCGCCCAGATAGGCGGCATTCCTGCATTAGCTGCAGTATTTGTTATTGTAACTGGCGTGGTAGGGGCGATTATGGCCACTTCAATGTTTTCTTTGTTTAATGTAACGAATAGACAAGCACAGGGGATTGCGCTTGGCACGGTTGCTCACGCGGTAGGCACGGCAAAAGCTATTCAAATGGGAGAGGATGTAGCGGCAATGGCCACATTGGGCTTATGCGTGAACGGCATATTCACTGCTGTCGCGTTACCCATTGTTTTTGGGCTGTTTGTTTAACCATTTGAAAGCAAGATAACTGGGCCGGTTTTATAAATACAGAGTTTTAAGGCAAAGCAAAGTCGGCTGGCAATATTCCCCAAAAGTGCTATTTCTTAGAGAGGCGTTTCGTATCACTATATACGGAAGATTATCTGATAATAAAAGTAGTAACCCAGCCGTTTAGTTAGTAAACGGGAAAATCGTTACTACAGTTCATTGTAGTTGTGCCGATACAATTGAAATTGCTAGAAAATGCCAGTGGTTTCAGGTTTAAAAAGCTAGGTGGTAAAAGAACTTAATGTTTTCTGTACTCGTGTGTGACGACTCTCTGGTTGCCCGCAAGCAAGTGGCCAAGTGCCTTCTTCAAGATTGGGAAGTAGCGGTCCATTTTGCCAAACATGGGCAAGAAGCGCTGACGGCGCTGGCAGAGGGAAAAGGTGACCTTTTGCTGCTTGACCTTAATATGCCCGTTCTCGATGGGTACGGCACGCTGGAAGCAATTCAGAAGCAGGGCCTTAAGACGAAAGTTATTGTCGTATCTGGAGATATTCAACCAGAAGCTCATGACCGGGTGACTTCCTTAGGTGCCTTAGATTTTATTCGAAAGCCCGTTGACCCTAAAAAACTGGCTGAGGTGTTAGATAAGTACAATATTCTTCATGCCGAGGAAGAAGACGTTGTAGAAGCGTCCCCGCTAGACCCGGATATTCGCGATTGCTACCAGGAAATTACTAACATTGCTATGGGCCAAGCGGGTGATCACCTTGCCCGTACAATGAATGTATTTGTAGAGCTGCCCATTCCTAATGTAAATCTTATTGAAGTCTCAGAGCTTCACATGATGCTTTCAGATATTGAATGCCACGAGCAGGTTACCGCGGTATGCCAAGGCTTTTTGGGGCCGGGAGTGAGCGGTGAAGCACTGTGTATTTTAAGCGATTCAAGCTTTGATGATGTGGCTAAAATACTTAATGTGGAAGGGGAAGTAGACGATCAACTTCAGTTAGAGCTCTTGATGGACGCCGCCAGTATACTTATTGGCACTTGCCTAACGGGTTTGGCGAACCAAATGGACATTAACTTCAGTCAGGGCCACCCCATAGTACTTGGCCAGCACCGCGCTATCACTGAAATTATTGCCATGAATCAAATTAAATGGAAGCGTACCTTAGCGATAGAGCTTAGCTATGGTCTAGAGGGCTACAACGTACAGTGCGACTTAATACTGTTATTTACCGAAGAGTCGATGAAGATGATGAATTCTAAACTTGCCCACTTGTTGGAGGATTTTTAATGAGCCAACATTTAGATGAGTTCCAAGAATTTCATTGGATGATGGATATGCTTCAGACGGTCGATGTGGGTATTGTTGTTTTAGATAGAAACTTTACTGTTAAAGTTTGGAATGGCTTTATGGAAAGTCACAGCGGCCTTCTGCCTAGTGAAGTAAGAGACAAGACCTTGTTCTCACTATTTCCTGCCATTAAGCAAGACTGGTTTATGAAAAAAGCGAAGCCTGTCTTCGACTTAAAAACACGCGCGTTCATGACATGGGAGCAGCGCCCCTATTTGTTCAAGTTTCCCAACTACCGGCCGATTACAGGTAGTGAGTCTTTCATGTATCAAAACATCACGCTTTCTCCACTTACATCAACTACGGGCAAGGTGGATTTTATCAGTATGATGATTTATGACATGACTGATGTGGCGGTAGGTAAAAAGCAGCTTGAGGCGTTACAGGTAACCGTGTCTGAAGCCCAAGAAGCGAAAAGTTCCTATTCCTAACTGCTGCATATTGCTAATCGGCAATACCATCTATATCAAGTTTTGACTCGCACTACGCTCTAACAAGTAGGTAGTGCGGCGGGAGTACGTATGCAATTCAGTGTGTTTTCAATCTCAAGCTACTTTCCTCGCGCTATCGTTCGCGGATTAGTATTGTTCGCAACAGCGTTACTGCTTGCTGCTTGTGGCGGCGGAGGCGGTGACGGCGATTCAGGTGGTGATGGCGGCTCCGGCAGCGGTGACCTTGTGATAAACGCAGGCCCCGATGCGACTGTTACCGAGGGCGTCACTTACACGTTGAGTGCGCAAGTAAGCGGAGGTGATGGCACATACACCTACAATTGGAGCGCGTCGCCTTCGTTGTCTATTACTCATGAAGACACCAGCGATTCTGCTGCAAGCTTTGTTGCTCCGCTAGTTAATAACGCCACTGAATACACATTAACGGTGTCTGTTAATGACCAAAGTGGCAACACCGCGAGCGACTTTACAGTGATCACTGTGGCGCCGGTTAATATTGCACCTGAAGCGAGCATTGATGTGCCTGAGTGGGATGGGCTGCCTGCAAACACATTCCCAGGCGGTGTGGAAGTTATCTTCGACGGTACGGGAAGCAGTGATTCTGACTCAGCGTCCTCTGATGGCGATATATCCGATTACGTTTGGACACAGACATCAGGCACCAATGTTATTACGGGTGTCGACACCAACTTATCTACACTGACTATCGTCACACCTATTGCCAATGAAGAGCAACAGCTAACTTTTCAGCTTGAAGTAACAGACAGTGAAGGTGCTACTGATGTAGAAACCGTTACTATTACCGTACAATCTGAAACCGATACGCTGCCCGTAGTCAGTGCGGGAGTTTCCCAAGGCGTGTTCAGTGGTGAGGTGGTGATACTTGAAGGGGAAGCTAGCACTAGCATTCCAAGTGCCTTACCTCTTACCTACTCATGGGAGCGTAGCAATAACGTTTCATCTACAGATTCCGGCGTTACCATTCGCTCTGTTGATGACAGTGACGCGCTTTCAACCTTTGCCATTGCACCGGCAGTCACCACATCTACAGTTGTTGCCTACACGCTTACCGTGACAGACGCTAATGACAACAGCGTTGAAGACACCATAAACGTGCAAATACGTCCAATGCCAACACCGTTACTCAACGACACGGGCTTTTTGCAGCAGGCCACCAATAACGCGTTAACTGAAGCACAACAAAACGATTTTCCGGGTCAAGATGGTCAAAGAGGCGCCGACATCATTGAACAAAACGGGTTAATTGAAAAAGCGGGTCGCGGTAAAGCTGGCTTTGACTTTACCCGGTTGAATGCAAATGGTGATGAGCAAGATGCCAGTGCTGATACTTGGTCGTGTGTGCGCGATAACGTGACCGGGCTGGTGTGGGAAGTGAAAACTGACGATGGTGCGTTCCAAGATAAAGACTACACCTACTCGTGGTACAGTGAAGAAGTAAACGGCGGGTTTGAAGGTGATCAAACGGGGCTGAATGCGACCTGCTTACTGACTAGCTGTAACACGTCTGCTTATGTACAAGCCGTTAACGCACAAGGTCTATGCGGTTTTTATGACTGGCGTTTGCCTACACATGATGAACTTTTCTCATTAATGCATTTGGGTATTGCCGATGATGTGGCTATTGATGAAGATTACTTTCCTAACACTGGTGCCGTAACCAATGAACCATTGTGGTACTGGACCTCTGTACCGAGTGCAGATGGTGTAAATAGTGACGATGCGCAAAATGCATGGGCGTTAGATTTCGACTCAGGGGTAGATAACTTCCTCAATAAATCATCAGCCGCTCGCGTGCGTCTAGTAAGAGCGGGGAGATAAACATGAATAAAGTAGTCAATGTTAAAAAACGTAACAGCCACGTGCTATCTTCAATGAAAACCCTTTTTGCTTCAGCGCTTTTGGCCTGTACGTCACTGTCCACGTTCGCTCAGGAGTGTTTGTCTGATGGTCTTGAGACCACGCCAAACGATAATTTTGAAGCGGTTACCACCAGTAGTTTGTTAGATACGACAACAGATTTGGTTTGGAAGCGCTGCGCAGAAGGGCAAACATGGGATGGTTCTACATGTAGCGGCGAAGCGGTTAAGTATACGTGGCAGCAAGCGCTAGTTTTAGCTCACGAAGCAAGTAACGATGATTTACTGGGGTGGCGTTTGCCTAACGTAAAAGAGCTAGCAACGCTCACTGAGCGAGACTGCGTTCGCCCAGCAATTAACAGCTCACTGTTCCCGGCTACACCACCGGATGACTTTTGGACATCGACGCCTTCTGCAGATGACCCCGATCGCGCGTGGGTTGTGGCATTCTTTAATGCCAGTCACTCAATCAAAGAGAAAGACCGCTTTATCTATGTACGTTTGGTTCGAACTTACACAAACGAATAAGCGGTACGCTATCGCCTCTTAGTCTTTCGTCTAGTATCGGCGCCTAAGACTTTTTATCAACAAAGCACGCTCTATAATGCGTGCTTTGTTGTTTTAGGCTAGCACGCTTTGAGTTGAGACTATCGCCAGCCTTACTTAAGCAATAGAAGAGATTCGAGCAGATAGGACATCTCGACATGTTTAACCTGATTTTTAGCACGTTAGACTCATGATGGCTTTTTATTTCGCAGTAAGCTAGCCACAATGATGGTATGAAAATGATATCGCGCCTAAAGGCAGCTTTCTTCACAATTTGTTTATTCGCTGGTCTTAGTACATCAGCGCAAGCTGAATATACCTGCAATATTGATTTTGCTTACGGTATTGCTGTTAATAACACACAGCTTAGAGTGATGGACAAAACCCGCACTGTGGTTCAAATAAACGACCGGAATCAATTGTTCATTGGCGGCCGTTGGCAAACCTTAAGCGAACAAGAGCGGCAATGGCTTGAAGAGTATTCGTCTGGGCTACACTATGTGGTGCCGAAAATGATTGTTTTGGCTACGGAAGGTGTAGACCTTGCCATTGATACCATTGAACACGTGTATTTAGGGCTAGTTGGAAGCGACCATGATAGCTATGAACGGTTAAATGCCGCAATGAAACGGGTACAAAACCGGGTTAAAGACAAGTTTAGACACGCTAGCAGTCATTATTTTATTGGGCCGGGATCGCTGGAAAGCGTTGACGAGTTTGTAGACAGTGAAATTGAAGCGCAGCTAGAAGAAGCGATTTCAACCTCGGTAGGTGGAATACTCTCTGCCATTAGCGGCATCAATACCGGGAGCGGAGAAGTGAACCAGGAAAAGGTAGCTGAAATAACCCGCCAGCTTAACAACGTGGGTGAGCACTTAGACGTTGGTGACAAAGCCACAACATTGCGCAAAAAAGCAGAGTGGTTCTGTGAGAAACTAAAACGACTTGATGTTGCCGAAGAGAAATTACGCGCCAGCATACCTGGGCTACAGCCATACAATATCATTACTCGGCATGACAAAACCGACGATTAACGTTTTGCTATGCAACATGCCCACGGAAGCACGCGAAAAACTGAAGCTTACAAAAATAGCCTTAAGAAAAAGAACCTCACGAAAAGCCTGCTAAAACGCAGGCTTTTTTAGTATTAACGCTAGGCTAAACAAAGCAAGACAAGAGCGAATTTAAATACCGACGACCTTTTGCGGTTACTTGCCAGTGGGTGTCCGATATGGATAACAGCCCTTGATGCTGTGCATCACACAGGGCACGCTCTACTTCATCAGTTATAGCGATACCGGTAAAGTCGCTAAAATCACTGATAGCGCAGGGCTCCACCAAGCGAAAGCGGTTCATAAAGAACTCGAAGGGTAAATCGCCAGCTTCAACTTGAGATTGCGTATCCAAGTAAGGGCGGCTCATTTCCATGTAGCCCCTTGGATGCTTAACCTTAACAGTACGGTGAATAGTACCATTAGCCGCATCGGTGATTTTTCCATGGGCTCCACAGCCAATGCCTAAGTAATCACCAAAGCGCCAGTAATTTAAGTTGTGACGACACTGGTGGCCCGCTTTGGCATAGCCTGAAATTTCATACTGCTGATAGCCTGCGTTTTCTAAAAGCTTATGGCCCTGTTCCTGTATTTCCCACAAAATGTCATCGTCGGGCAATTCAGGCGGTTTCGAGTAGAAAGGCGTATTGGGTTCGATAGTCAGCTGATACCACGACAAGTGATACGGATTTAAAGCAATGCCTTGCTTTAAATCTGACATAGCATTGTCAACGCTTTGCTCGGGAAGGCCGTGCATCAGATCTAGGTTAAACGTGGGCAACCCCGCACTATGTGCTTGTTTTACCGCGTTTTCAGCTTGGCTTTCATTGTGAATGCGACCAAGCACCTTTAAATGCTTAGGCTGGAAGCTCTGTATACCAACGGAGATGCGGTTCACGCCCGCCTGATAAAAGCCGGCAAACTTTCCTGCCTCTACCGTACCTGGGTTCGCTTCCATGGTGATTTCAGCATTTTCGCTTAGGTTAACGCGCGCTTTTACCCCGTTTAAGATATCTGCCATGGCATCAGCTGAAAATAAGCTGGGTGTGCCGCCACCAATGAAAATAGTGTCAACAACGCGGTCACCAATACGCTTTGCATCAATGGCTAAATCATCAAGCAGGTGGGCCACATATTCTTTTTCGGGGAGGTCAGACTTAAGCCCGTGAGAGTTAAAGTCACAGTACGGGCACTTTTGAACGCACCAGGGAATGTGTATGTACAGGCTTAGCGGAGGATTACGCAAACGTTGCTCTCATTGTATCAAGCAAAATACTAAGGGCGTTACCCCGGTGGCTTATGCGGTTTTTCTCGGCCTTTTCCAATTCAGCAGCGGTGCAGCCGTGAGTTGGCACGTGGAACACAGGGTCGTAACCAAAACCGTCGTTACCAGAACGTGCGCTTAAAATTTCCCCTTCCCATTTACCTTGGCTAACCAGCGGTACAGGGTCGTCGGCATGACGCATGAACACTAAAGTACAGAAGAAGTGTGCCTTGCGATGAGTTTCGCCATCAAGGGAAGCTAATAGCTTGTCGATATTGGTATCATCAGTTGCATCAGCGCCAGCATAGCGTGCTGAATAGATGCCGGGTTCACCGCCTAGGGCATCCACCACCAAGCCTGAGTCGTCAGCAATAGCAGGAAGGCCGGTCACCTGTGCGGCATGGCGCGCTTTAATAATGGCATTTTCAACGAATGTGGTTCCCGTTTCCGGTACATCAGATACACCTAATTCCTTTTGCGCTACTACGTCTACACCGTAATCTGCAAATAAGGATGCAAACTCACGCACCTTGCCTTGGTTACCTGTGGCGAGAACAATTTTTTCTGGAAATTTCATTATGTACTCTTTTGAACTGACGGTGAGCTAAAGCGGAGGGAGGCGGCTGCAGGCGAAACATTGCCTCCACAAACACGCGGTAAACACATCCATGTGCGCTCCGCTGCCGCATCCCTGCGGCAGAGGGTTTGTGTCGGCAATGTTCCACCTACATCCTAGCCCACCGCATTAACTCACCTGAATGTTACTTATTTACTACCTTTGCACTCTTTACTTTTTCTTCTTAGGCTTGGCTTTCGCCTTAGTTTTATCTTTGGCCTTCACTTTTTTCTTTTTCGGGCCAATTTTAGGCGTTTTGTTTTTAGGGCGTAGCTCGTCGATAACACGGGCTTTTAAAGGCTCGCCCATGTAACGCGCTGCTTTGGTTACCATTTCAAAGTCGTGTGCTTCAACCAGTGAAATAGCCGTGCCTTTAGCGCCTGCGCGGCCGGTTCTACCAATACGGTGAACGTAAATATCGGCTTTGCGCGGCATATCAAAGTTAATAACATGACTGACGTTTGGCACGTCAATGCCACGGGCAGCTACATCAGTCGCTAACAAAATAGGGACTTCGCCACTTTTAAAGCGGGCCATAGCGGCGTTGCGTTTGTCCTGCGGCATTTCACCTTGTAACCAGCACACCTGAATATCTTGTGAAGCTAGAAAGTCTTTTAGCATTTGCAGGCGGTCGCGGGTTTTTACAAATACCACCGCCGATGTTGTAGTTTCCTGCTTCAAGATATTCACCAGAAGAGCTTGCTTGTGGTTCATGTCATCAGCAAGGTGATACCACTGGTGAATTTTATTCTTCTCTTTGCGCGACGGGTTTGCTTCAACAATTTCGGGGTTATTAAGAATGACGTGAGCGAAGGTCTTAACACCTTTACCTTCAAGGGTGGCCGAGAACAGCAGGTTCTGCTTGCGCCAGCGCGCTTCCGCCGCAATTTGGTTCACCACAGTCGAGAAGCCCATATCCAGCATACGGTCGGCTTCATCAAGAATTAAACATTCAATATCGCGACAGTCTGCCGCTTCTTTTTCAATGTGTTCAAGAAGACGGCCTGGTGTGGCGACGAGAATATCTAAGTTCTTGCTAAGCGTCTCTTTATCTGTGCCGTAGTTAATACCGCCAGTAATTACGCCACACACAAGCTGGGTGTGCTTGGTAATGGCAACCGCTTGCTCGTAAACCTGCAAAGCCAGTTCGCGGGTTGGCGTTAAGATCAAAATACGTGTCGCACCCGGCTGTTTGCGCGGGTAATCAAGTAAAAACTGGCATGCTGGCAATAAGAATGCAGCGGTTTTACCTGTACCAGTTGGCGCAGACGCTAAAATATCTCGGCCGTCTAGCGCGTGTGGGATCACCAATTCTTGAATGTTAGTTGGAGCTTCAAACCCCATATCTGCTGCTGCGTGACACAGCGCATCGTCTAATTCGAGTTCTTCGAAAGTCATAGTATAAAAAATGCTCTAAATGAATGGGGCATATTGTAGCATTGCTATACCAAAACATAGAGAAAAACTGCTGTTAAATTCGCACGTAGGAGGTAAAAACACATTCAAATACCAAGTAATTCACCATATTTGGTACCGGTGGTTTTTAAACTATTCGCCTATCGAAGCAATGGCGTCTAATTTCGCTTGGTTCAGGGCTTCTTTTATCGCTGGGCCTTTAACGCCCGTGGCAATGATGTCTTGCACATTTACTTGGTTGCCCGCGCTCAAAGCGTTTTCTATGTGCTCCTGTTGGCGCTGCCAATCTAAGTCCTTGTAATGAGCATAAGGCGCAAAAGCCTTAAGCAACAGGGTAAAGCGCTCGCTTCTTCGCCATGCATCACAGCCATTGAATAAGGCGAGTAAGTCGGCGGGCGAGTTCTGCGTGTTTAATAGAAAATCTTTAAACTTGCAGGCAAGAATGACAATCTCACTTAGTTGATTCTGCACTTTCAGTCGATTGCATAACCGCTTCGCTTCCTCTTCATTAAGGTGAGCGAGCAGGGCAGTGAACCTTATTATGAGGGTAGTTGTGCCTGAAGAGCTGCTTTCAGGTATTTTGGTTTCAAGCGGTTTATTTTCAAGTTGCCCGCTTTTATCGAAGTTTTCTTTTGCGGCATTTTCTAGCGCTACCGCTGTTTTTAATGTGGCTATCGCCGCATCTAAATTACTTTCTAGTTCAGCAAACCAGTCATTAAGGCCATGAGCTTGGTTTAATACAGTGAAAAACACATGCGGCGTTTTCTCTAAAAGACTACGTTTTGTTTCTTGCCATACGCGCTCTGCGCTTAACGCACTTAACTCGCCGCTTTCGGCCATAGACTGCATTAGCGCCATGGTCTCATTGACAATGGTAAACCCTAAATAAGCGTAACGAGTGGCAAAACGGGCCACGCGAAATACCCGAAGTGGGTCTTCACTGAAGGCTTCTGATACGTGGCGAAGTAGGCGGTTTTCTAAATCTTTTTTACCACCATAGGGGTCGATGAGGTTCCCCAGATTGTCTTGGGCTATCGCGTTAACGGTCAGATCTCGGCGCAGTAAGTCTTCTTCTAACGTTACCGAGCTTGACGCATCGCACACAAACCCAGTGTAGCCTTTACCTGACTTACGCTCTGTGCGAGCAAGGGCGTATTCTTCCTGAGTTTTGGGGTGCAAAAAAACAGGGAAGTCTTTGCCCACTTGGGTAAAACCTTGGCTGAGCATTTCTTGTGGGGTAGCGCCTACTACCACATAGTCGCGTTCAATCACTTTTCTATTTAACAGTGTGTCACGTACTGCGCCACCAACGAGATATACTTGCATGCTCTTCCAACGATTTTTTTAGTCAGTAATACTTTTTAGATTGGGGATGCATCAACTTTTGGCGTGTAACGAAAATAAACATTCCCCACGTAATAGTGGCGCAGTATAGCAATGTTACAAATAAAATTCGTAGCCACGTCGTTATGCGCTTTCACTTACAGGTTGCGTCTGGTAGTTTAATCCACGTCAAAAACAAAACAAATAGGCGCTTCAGCAACCATGTATTTGAATTATTTCGGGTTAAATGACAATCCTTTTTCGATTGCGCCCAACCCCGATTATTTGTATATGAGCCCACGACACAAAGAGGCATTGGCTCATTTAACATTTGGACTCAGGGAGAGTGGTGGTTTTGTAATGCTCACAGGAGAGGTGGGGACAGGAAAAACCACGGTTTCAAGAAAGCTGTTGCAGCAGCTGCCGGACAATACCCAAGTCGCCATGATCCTAAACCCAACGCTATCTGCATTAGAGCTATTAGCCACAGTATGCGACGAATTGGGTTTGGCATATAACTCCGACAAAGCCAGCTTAAAATACTTCACCGATTTAATTTTGTCGAAATTAGCGGAAAACCATCAGGCGGGTATCAATACAGTGTTAATGGTTGATGAAGCTCAACACTTATTGCCTGAAGTATTAGAGCAGCTGCGCTTATTAACCAATTTAGAAACCAACCGTGAAAAACTGTTAAAAGTGGTGCTAATTGGCCAGCCCGAGCTACAGCAATTGTTAAAGCGTAACGAGTTGCGCCAGTTGGCCCAACGTATCACTGCCCGTTATCACTTACTTCCTTTAACCGCGCCAGAGGTAAGCGCGTATATTGCGCATCGCTTAAGTGTTGCAGAAGGGGACATCAGCATATTCAGTAAGTCTACGCTGCGCGCAGTGCATCAAATTACTGGCGGGATCCCAAGGGTAATCAATTTGCTTTGCGACCGCGCCTTAACGCTATCGTTTACCAAGCAGCATGCTGTGGTTCAAAAGCCCATTTTCTTGGCAGCAGCAGAGCAAATATTGGGCGAAGACGTAGTGAGCCAGCGTGTGCAAAGTCAGCAAAAGTGGTACTTGGTATCCGCCTTTTTCGTCGCCGTTGTGTGTGGTTACGGGGTGGGGAGTTTGTATGTCTAATATCGTAGCCATTGAAAACGTAAAGCCCGGTATGGTGATAGTACAAATACTTAAGCAAAACGGGCCGGTAAAAATTCGAAAATCAGGCTTGGTGACCAGTGATGCTATGGTTCAAGGGTTGTCAGAAATGGGCGTGCAAGAGGTTGAAATAGACCCAGACCAAACGGTGGAGATTGCGCCTGCGGTGCATCATAGAACCCAAACTCAAGCCTTATTGCGAGGCGAGCACGATACGACAGCCAAATTTGATAAGTCGCTTAATGAGCAGTTTAATCGCAGTTTATTCTTACCCACGGTAGAAGGGTTACCATCCGCATGGAAGCTCTATACTAAGCAGATTGCATTATTTGCAGTGGTCATTATTGTCGGTTTGGGTATAGGCTTTTGTGCTGCAACAATCGAACGCTGGTGGCCCATAGTAACTTCACAAACCGCCAAGCTTGAAAGCTCGCCTGCTGCTGAAACGAAAAACAGTACAACGGATAATGAAAATAACGAGGGAACACCGAGCCTACATGCAGCGCAAAATAGAGAAGAGCTAAAACAGGCTTCGGTAAAGGGGGCCTCAGAAAGCGACACGACTTCTCAAACTACACAGGGTAACGTGGGGCAGAATAATTCACAGGGGGATTCTGCTGGCTCTCAACCTATTAGTCCGTCGGGAACAAGCGGCTCTGTTGGTCAAACCGGTGGTGCTAGCAGTCAAGCGGATGGCCTTAACGCAGAAGTACAACAACCTCTAGCTAACCCAGTAGCCCAAAGCGAGAGCGAGAGAGGCAGCGTTGATGCAAATGGAAAGGAGGCGGCGCAATCACAGCCCGCCTTAGGGGGGGGCACAGCACAAGAATACGAAGGAAAGGTCCTCAACGAGGATACATCGAATTCTGATGTATCGGTATCGCCCGAACTCATGGCTCGCTTTAACGCAGCGGTTGAAGCCCTTGATACTAAAGCCCAAGATAATGAGCGACCTGATGAGAATGTGCTAACGGTGAAAGATGATATTCCCAGAGTAGATCAGCTTCCCGTTCGCTTACTTACGCGGCTTCCTACAATGAACTTTAGTGCCCATATGTACGCGTCTCGCACGGCTGATCGGTGGGTCAGGGTAAACGGGCGGCAACTAGGTGAAGGCGATTGGATTGCCGATAAGGTGCAAATTATTAATATAGAAGCGCAGCGGGTAGTGCTTTCATTTGAAGATGAATTGTTTACCATGGCGGCGTTGACTGACTGGTAAAGACCTGCCACTTAAATGTGACGTATCTTTTATGCGCATTTACTTACGCGAGAAATTAAAAAGGTCCAGCGCGGGGTGAGCTTTAAAAGTAGCACGCATTTCAAAATGACGAATTAGGACTGACGGCGATATTAAATCGGACTCAGGTCTATTAGTGTTAGCTTAAAGTGGCATTTGGTTAACGAAAACGTCTTTAAAAAACTTAGGCAGGTTTAAACTGAACTCTTCTGGTTTAACGCCTGAGACAATTTCATCATCGTACAGACTAAGATCAACACGTTTCACTTCGTTGAAGTGTTGAGATGTAACGCTGTAAAAGGTCATAACATGCGGGCTTACCGGGTCTTTGGGGTTTAGTTTACTTACTATGCCTAGCTTGCCGCTTTTAAGCCTAACCAGTGAACCTACAGGGTGTACGCCAATACACTGTATGAATTGCTTCACCAATTCCTGATCTAAATTTTCAGTAGCAGTTAAACGCTTCAAAGCCTGGGTTGGCGTAATACTGTTTTTGTGCGGACGGTTCGATGTCATAGCGTCATACGCATCAACAATGGCGGCAATGCGAGCAAACTCAGATATTTCGTCGCCCACTAATCCTTTGGGATAGCCGCTGCCGTCAACCCGTTCATGGTGCTGTTCAATAATACACAGTGAGAGGTCGGAAATGTCACCGCACTGAGCGACCAAATCAGCACCTATTTCCACGTGTGTTTTCATTACATCCCAGTCGTTTTGAGAAAACTGCTCCGTATTATTACGAATTTCTTCTGGTTGCGAAGACATGCCAATATCCATCAGCAGAGCGCCTAAACTAACTTGTTCAATGGTGTCTCTGTCGAAGCCAAGAAACTCACAAAAGATACCGCTGAGCACGCTGCAGTTTATACTGTGCTCAAGCAAGTAATGGTCTGTATCTTTGATCATAGTCAGACAGCTAAGCGCATCTTTATTATCAAAAACGCTTTCTATTAAACTTTGCGATAGGGATTCCACTGGGGACAAATCTTTTGCCCCACCATTTTTCAATGACTTTAAAAAGCGGCTTTGGATAGAGAGAGCGCTGTCGTATAAGTCGTTAGCTTCATTAATAGAGTCACGGCCTACAGGCTTCACGGTAGGTTTTTCGGGAGCTGTTTCAGGTTTGACGGGCGCTTTTTCTGCCTTAGGAAGTTTAGATTTGGCAAGGTCAACTTCAACAACCAGAATGCCTTTTGAATTAAGGCTATCAATGATGGCTTGGGTTTTCACAATGCCTTTAGAGCGCATTTTCAATGAGCCCGTTTGTTCAAGTACTTGATTGACGTACATCCCTGGCTGCAAATCATCAATGGGTACCTGTTTTAGCATTATCTCTCCTGTGGAACGTGTTGCCGCATATTCAACTACAATAAAGGCGAATAGTACGATATTCCAATAGAAAAAGTGAGCGGTTTATTAACCTTTAGTATAAAGCTACATTTTTTTAATCTAATCGTTGCTTCGTGTATCTGGACAATAGGACAGTGATTTGTTCTCTGTATAGAAGACGTTGGTTCGTGTATTGCGTCTATTTTGCAGTAGAGGGAAGCAGGTGAATGCTACTTGGTAATAGCATTCACCTGGGTATGGGGTAAGCAGTTAATGCCTACAACCAAGAAGGCTGCTTATTTTCAAACGCTTCTATTTTGCTTGTAAGCTCTAGTGTTTGCCCAATGGCATCTAACCCTTTTATTAGGTTATTTTTGTGATGCTCTGCAATATCAAAGCTAAAGCTCGTATCGTTAAAACTTACGGTTTGCGCTGGAAGATCCACAGTAATCTCGGTTGTTGGATCTGCTTTCACTGCAGCAAATAATGCGTCCATTTGTTCGCTAGACAATGCAACAGGTACTAGCTGGTTGTTAATACAGTTACCGTAGAATATATCCGCAAAGCTGGTGGCGATAACGGTTTTAAAGCCAAAGTCAGCCAGTGCCCAAGGGGCGTGTTCACGACTTGAACCACAGCCAAAGTTTTCGCGCGCTAGCAACAAGCTTGCGCCTTTATGCTCTGCCTTGTTAAGTGAAAATTCAGGGTTTGGCTCTTTTTCTTCCAGGTCCAAATAGCGCCAGTCGTGAAACAAGTGCTTGCCATAGCCTGCGCGGGTTACGCCGGTAAGAAACTGCTTTGGAATGATTTGGTCGGTATCGACATTGGCCTGATCAAGTGGCGCAGCAATGCCAGTGTGTTGTGTAAAACCTTGTTCAGACATAACTTACTCCTGATAATCTCTAACGTCAGCAAAACGGCCAGTGATAGCCGCGGCCGCAGCCATTGCTGGGCTAACCAAATGGGTGCGCGCTCCACGCCCTTGGCGACCTTCGAAGTTGCGGTTACTGGTAGAGGCACATCTATCGCCTGCTACTAGTTTGTCGTCGTTCATACCAAGGCACATTGAGCAGCCCGGTAAGCGCCATTCAAAGCCAGCGTCAGTAAATATCTTATCTAGGCCTTCCGCTTCTGCTTGGCGTTTAACCGCGCCCGAACCCGGTACTACAATGGCAGTCACTGAGTCGGCGACTTTGCCGCGTTTAGCAACTTGTGCCGCTGCGCGCATGTCTTCAATACGTCCGTTGGTACAAGAGCCAATGAATACGTGGTTTACTGGGATATCAGCAAGCTTTTCGCCTGGCTTTAAGCCCATGTACTCCAGCGCTTTTACCGCGCTTTCTTTTTCAATTGGATCGCTGAAATCTTCAGGGGCTGGTACTGGTGTGTTTACGCCAATAACCTGGCCTGGGTTTGTACCCCAAGTAACCTGTGGAGCAATATCTGCCGCTTCAAGTTCAACCACAGTATCAAACGTGGCGCCTTCTTCAGTGTAGAGCGTTTTCCAGTAGGCTACCGCATCTTCCCAGTCTTGGCCTTTTGGTGCGTATTCGCGACCCTCAAGGTAGGCAAAGGTTTTCTCATCTGGCGCAACTAGCCCTGCCTTGGCACCCGCTTCAATACTCATGTTGCACACAGTCATGCGCTCTTCCATGCTTAAACCGCGAATCGCTTCACCCGCGTATTCAATAACATGACCGGTTGCGCCAGCGTGGCCAATTTTGCCAATAATGGCAAGAATGATGTCTTTTGCGGTAATGCCAACGGGTAGTTTACCGTTTACATTAATCAGCATGCTTTTCGCACGGCTTTGCTTAAGGGTTTGCGTAGCCAGTACATGCTCGACTTGAGACGTACCAATACCGAAAGCAAGCGCACCAAATGCGCCGTGGGTAGCGGTATGTGAATCACCGCACACTACTGTCATGCCGGGTTGAATTAAGCCAAGTTCCGGCCCCATAACATGCACAATGCCTTGCTTTTGGTGGCCAACAGGAAAAAGCTGAATATTATGCTCTTCACAGTTTTTAGCCAAGGTTTGAAGCTGCAGCGCGTTAGCCGGGCCGCACGCATCAATTGCCAATGAACGGGTTGATATACTGTGATCCATAGTGCCAACAGTACGATCTGGACGACGTACTTTGCGGCCCTTTTCGTTTAAGCCCGCGAATGCCTGCGGCGACGTCACTTCGTGAATTAAATGACGGTCGATATAAATTAAGCTGTCTTCACCGATTTGGTCGATAATGTGCGCTTGCCACACTTTGTCATATAAGGTCTTGGCCATGAGGTTCTTTTACTCCTGCGCCATTAATTGTTTTACAATTTCATCGCCTACTTGCGATGTGCTTGCTGCATTTTCACGTTGTTCAGCAGGGAGTAACTCGCCTGTCAGTACACCTGCTTCTAGTGTTGCGACGACCGCTTTTTCAATGGCGTCTGCGGCATCACCTAAGTTCATGCTAAAACGCAGCATCATAGCGGCTGATAAAATTTGTGCGATAGGGTTAGCGATACCCTGACCTGCGATATCGGGGGCTGAACCGCCTGCAGGTTCATAAAGGCCAAAGCCATCTTCGTTCATACTTGCCGACGGTAACAAGCCCATAGAGCCGGTCATCATGGCGCATTCGTCAGAAACGATATCGCCAAACAGGTTAGAGCATAGCATCACGTCGAACTGAGCCGGGTTCTTCATAATTTGCATAGTCGCGTTATCAATGTAGATATGATCAAGCTCTACGTCTGGGTAGTCTTTTGCTACTTCTTCGGCAATCTCGCGCCATAAACGGCTTGTGACCAATACGTTTGCTTTATCTACAGAGGTTACTTTACCGCGACGCTTTTGCGCTGCTTCAAACGCTGCAATAGCAATACGGCGAATTTCCCGTTTGCTGTAGCGCATGGTGTCATAAGCGAATTCCTCTTCGCCTTCACCTTCACGACCTTTTGGCTGGCCAAAGTAAATACCGCTAGTCAGTTCGCGCACAACTAAAACATCTACCCCTGACTTGGCAATGTCTTCGCGTAGCGGCGACAGGCTTTCAAGACCAGGATAAATGCGTGCAGGGCGAAGATTACTGAACAGGTCAAAGTGGCTGCGAAGGGTAAGCAACGCAGCACGTTCTGGGCGCTGCTCTAACGGTAATGTATCCCATTTAGGGCCGCCGATACTGCCAAACAAAATCGCATCGGCTTGTTCGCAGCCTAGCAAAGTTTTAGAAGGCAGGGCTTCACCTTCAGTATCAATGGCATAGCCACCCACAGGGTATGCAGTTCGGTTTAGGCTAACGTTAAACTTCTTTTCAACTGCATCTAAAACCTTATTGGCTTCCTGCATGACTTCTGGGCCGATACCGTCTCCGGCTAGTACGGCAATTGAATACTGGCTCATTTATACTCCCGCAACGCGTTCTTGTTGATTTTTTTGCTGATCGATTTGATCGGCTAAATAAGTGTTGTTTAATACAAAGATCAAGGCTTTAACGCCGGCTTCTACAATATCTGTAGCAAGGCCAATACCATGGAAGCGGCGGCCTTTATAAGTGGCGATAACGCTTACTTGTGCAAGGGCGTCTGCACCTTCACCTTTTGAATCTAGTTTGAAGTCCACAACTTCTAAATCTTCATGCCCTAGTATAGACATAATCGCTTTATAAGCCGCATCTACAGGGCCGTTGCCAGTACTAGACTGGGTAATTTCTTCATTGCCCACTTTCATTTTCACCGTGGCGCTTGGAATGATTTCACGGCCTGAATTCGCTTGAAGATAAAGCAATTGGAAGTGAGCTTGGTCGTGTTTTTGTTTATCAAAGAATAACAAGGCTTCAAGGTCGTAATCGTAAACTTGCCCTTTTTTATCCGCTAACTTCAAGAATGCGTCATAAACCGCTTCTAAATCATAGTCTTCAGCTTTATAACCCAGTTCGGTTAAACGGTGTTTAATTACATGGCGGCCAGATCGCGACGTTAGGTTTAGGTTGTTTTTATTAATGCCCACACTTTCTGGGGTCATAATTTCATAAGTGTTTTGCGCTTTTAAGACGCCGTCTTGGTGAATACCAGACGAGTGACTAAATGCGTTAGCGCCGACAATGGCTTTGTTTGCCTGCACGGGCATATTACAAAGCTGACTAACTAACTTAGAAGAACGCGAAATTTCAGAAGAATTGATATTGGTTTCAAAGCCCAACATGTTCTTACGAGTTTGTAAGATCATGGCAATTTCTTCTAGCGACGCATTACCCGCACGCTCACCAATACCATTAATAGTACACTCTATCTGCCTAGCGCCTTGCTCGACGGCCGCAAGGGAGTTTGCAACGGCTAAACCCAAATCGTTGTGGCAATGCACCGAAATGGTCGCTTTATCGATATTCGGAACGCGATTGAACAGTTGCTGAATAATGCCGCCAAACTCAGTTGGCGTGGTGTAGCCTACGGTATCAGGAATATTGACGGTAGTTGCGCCGGCGTTGATTGCTGCCTCTACCATACGACATAGGTAATCGATATGAGTACGGCCCGCATCTTCACACGAAAACTCCACGTCGTCTGTGTACTTGCGCGCATGTTTTACGGCAGCTACTGCCATATCCACAATTTCATCTTGAGACTTGCGAAGCTTGGCGCCCACGTGAATTTCAGAGGTGGCGATAAAGGTGTGTATACGAAACTGTTCGGCAACGCTCAACGCTTGTCCACAGGCATCAATGTCGCCTGGAAGCGCCCGAGATAAACCACAAACGATAGAGTTTTTCACTTCTTTTGCAATCATTTGAACTGATTGAAAATCACCGGGTGAAGATACAGGGAAACCAGCTTCGATAATATCAACGCCTAACCGTTCGAGCGCCAGCGCAATCTGTAGTTTTTCTTTGGCACTTAGGCTTGCAGGTAAGGCCTGCTCACCGTCTCGCAATGTGGTATCAAAGATTTTCACTTGATTTGTCATGACGCTCTCTCAGTTAAATAGTTAAAAAAAAACCCGTGCTTGGCACGGGTTTTTGTGAATTTGAATCGCTGGTCGCAATCTACCCGTGCAGTCTGGCTGCCATAAGGAGTAGAGATAGAAGAAGAAAACGAATACGCATTTGCTGTTGTTTCTTTGCTGACCAAGTTGATAGCGACAATGTACCATGTGGCATGGAGAGGTCAACCATTGTTTACGATAATGAGTATATTTTTCGCGTATAAAAGCTATCTTTTAATTATTTAGGATATTTATCCTAACCAGGATTTGAGTGAAAGGTGATTTTAAGGTAGAGAGCTTAGGGTCTTAGAGATTTTGTGGCTTTTTTCTCTTTAGGTAGGATGTTTCTACTAAAAAATATAAAATTTCGGTTTTCGGTGTTTTGAATTTTTATTCTCAATTAGTGTATATTTATTGGTCTTTTGGATTTAACGTGAAATTCTTCCAGTTTAATTGCGTCGACAAGCGCATTTCGCGAAGGGTTAATGCACGAGGTGAACGCTTTGACTTAAAGCTCCACGCGTGGCCACAGCATGCTGCGGTTACTATAGCCTTTGAAGGCCGCAGTAATATTTTACGCTCCACAGAAAGCGCCGTTGAAGCAGAGTCATCGTCTGGCTGTGTAGTGGAGTGAATACATTCACCTGTATTAGCAAACCATCCATTCTTGTTTAAATGTAGCTGCGTATTGTCTTGATTAACCATATCAATAGAATCGAGTTCAATGTGCGTACCTTCAATATTTAAAACTAGAACGGGGACAACAAGGCCGTACTTAGCATTTTTTCGATACCAGGACTCCCGTTTTTCTGAATCATCTAAATGATTAATACCGGGGCATTTGGCCGATTGCTTGGCATACCAACTACCATTGTGTGTATCCACTCTTAGCGGCGATGGGTTAGATAAAGCCTCGTTATTTACCATATGTCGAGCAATGGCTTTAACGTGATAGGGCAGGCCGCCCATTCGACGCTTAAGTAAAGAAAGGTTCGTTATTTGACTGTGTGCGAGAGAGATAACTTCCCTTTCGTACAAGGCAGTACATATTTCATTAAATTGAGGATGGCTTCCACCTAGTTCACCAGCGTCACTAAAAAAGCCAACTTGAGTGTTGGTAGTAGAGTGGGAAAGTTCGTCGCCTGGAGCCATTAGGGTTATCAAATGCCTGTCTAGAGTCATTTAACACTACCAAGATTCAGCGCTTGATGCTACACGGTTTAATTAAACAGCGTGAAAAACAGACAAAAAAAGCCGCTATATTAAGCGGCCTTTCATCATTTTAACAGGGGTAACTTACTGGCCTTTGATTTCGCTACGGCCTTTGTAAGTTGCAGCGTCACCTAGTGCTTCTTCAATGCGAAGAAGTTGGTTGTACTTAGCAACACGGTCAGAACGACATAGTGAACCCGTCTTGATTTGGCCAGCCGCTGTACCTACTGCAAGGTCAGCAATGGTGGCGTCTTCTGTTTCACCAGAACGGTGAGAGATAACCGCTGTAAAGCCAGCGTCCTTCGCCATTTTAATTGCGTTAAGGGTTTCAGTTAGTGAACCGATTTGGTTGAACTTGATAAGGATTGAGTTGCCAATGCCGTTATCAATACCGCGCTTAAGGATTTTGGTGTTAGTTACAAACAAGTCGTCGCCAACTAGCTGTACTTTGTCACCAATCTTCTTAGTTAGGCTTGCCCAGCCGTCCCAGTCGCTTTCGTCTAGGCCGTCTTCAATAGATACAATTGGGTACTGTGCAGAAAGGTCAGCAAGGTAGTCGCCAAACGCTTCTGAATCGAAGCTCTTGTCTTCGCCAGATAGAACGTATTTGCCTTCTTTGTAGAATTCAGACGCCGCACAGTCTAGTGCGAGTGTGATGTCTTCATTCATTTTATAGCCAGCGTTTTCAACGGCTTCAACGATAACAGCAAGTGCTTCAGCGTTTGAGCTAAGGTTAGGGGCAAAACCACCTTCGTCACCAACCGCTGTGTTTAGACCTTTGGCAGAAAGTACTTTCTTGAGTGCGTGGAAAATTTCCGCGCCCATACGTAGTGCTTCTTTAAAGCTCTTCGCGCCTACTGGCTGAACCATGAACTCTTGAATGTCTACGTTGTTGTCAGCGTGCTCACCACCGTTGATGATGTTCATCATAGGAACAGGCATTGAGTACTGACCAGATGTGCCGTTTAGGTCTGCAATGTGCTCGTAAAGTGCTACGCCTTTTTCAGCCGCTGCCGCTTTTGCTACAGCAAGAGAAACCGCAAGGATCGCGTTCGCGCCCAGTGTTTCTTTGTTTTCTGTGCCATCAAGGTCAATCATGATGCCGTCGATATCAGCTTGTGCTAGTGCGTCTTTGCCTAGTAATGCTGGTGAAATGGTATCGTTAATCGCTGCAACGGCTTTTGTTACGCCTTTACCTAGGTAACGAGACTTGTCGCCGTCGCGTAGTTCTAGTGCTTCGCGGCTACCAGTAGAGGCACCTGATGGTGCAGCAGCACGGCCCATTGCGCCTGATTCTAAGTATACATCTGCTTCTACAGTAGGATTTCCGCGTGAATCTAAGATTTCGCGTCCGATAATGCGACTAATTTTCGCCATGTTTTTTCCTCAACAATGTAATGGGGCGCAACGGGAGAGAGCGCCCCTTTTATTAGAAATTAGTGATTTTCTTTCTGGTACTTTCCTGCCGCAGCAACGAAACCAGTAAATAAAGGGTGTCCATCCCGAGGCGTTGATGTGAACTCAGGGTGGAATTGGCCCGCAATGAACCAAGGATGATCAGGGATTTCCACTACTTCTACAAGTCGCTTGTCAGTGGACAAACCACTTACTTTCAATCCTGCTGCTTCAATTTGATCGCGAAGATTATTGTTCACTTCGTAACGGTGACGGTGGCGCTCATAAATCTCAGCGTTGCCGTACATCTCGTGTACTTTTGTCCCTTCAATAAGGTGGCAAAGCTGGCTACCTAAACGCATTGTACCGCCAAGGTCTGATGTTTCAGTGCGCACTTCGGTCGTACCCGCAGCGTCTAACCACTCGGTAATAAGGCCAACAACTGGGTAAGGTGTTTCAGGGTCGAACTCTGTGCTGTTCGCTTTTTCCATGCCGGCAACGTTACGTGCGTATTCGATAAGCGCTACCTGCATACCCAAACAAATACCTAAGTATGGCACCTTGTTTTCGCGCGCATAGCGGGCTGCCGCAACTTTACCTTCAATACCGCGCTCACCAAAGCCGCCAGGCACTAAGATAGCATCTAACTGCTCTAAAATTTGTGTGCCTTTGCTTTCCACATCTTGTGAGTCAATGTGATGGATATTCACAGTAAGACGGTTTTTAAGGCCGGCGTGTTTAAGCGCTTCATTAATTGATTTATAAGCATCAGGCAGTTCAACGTATTTCCCAATCATGCCGATATTAACTTCAGCGGTAGGGTTAGATTCTGCGTAAAGTACCTGTTCCCACTCAGACAAGTCGGCTTCGTTACATTCAAGACCGAAGCGGTCTACAACCAGCTGATCCATACCCTGAGCTTTAAGTGCGGCAGGAATACGGTAAATACTGTCTACGTCTTTTAATGAAATAACGGCTTTATCAGCAACGTTAGTGAACAGCGCAATTTTAGAGCGTTCACTGGCTGGCAATGCACCGACAGAACGGCACACTAAAATGTCTGGCTGAATACCAATAGAGCGAAGCTCTTTTACCGAGTGCTGCGTTGGCTTGGTTTTAACTTCGCCCGATGCAGGCATGTAAGGGACAAGTGTTAAGTGCATGAACATAGCGCGTTCACGGCCCACTTCAGTACCAAGCTGACGAATAGCTTCTAAGAAAGGTTGTGACTCGATGTCACCTACGGTTCCGCCCACTTCAACAATTGCCACATCATGACCTTCAGCACCTTCGATAACGCGGCGCTTAATTTCATTGGTAATGTGAGGGATAACCTGAATGGTTGCACCTAAGTAATCACCGCGACGCTCACGCTTCAGTACTTCTTCATATACCCGGCCGGTTGTGAAGTTGTTGCGCTTGGTCATACGGGTGCGAATAAAACGCTCATAGTGACCAAGATCAAGGTCGGTCTCTGCGCCGTCATCGGTAACAAATACTTCACCATGCTGGATGGGGCTCATTGTGCCCGGGTCGACATTGATGTAAGGGTCGAGTTTTAACATGGTTACGGTGAGACCGCGAGCTTCCAGAATTGCGGCTAATGATGCTGCAGCAATACCTTTACCTAGCGATGAAACTACACCACCTGTGACGAAAATATAATTTGTCATGCGAAACCTAGAACGTTTGGGTTGTATGGTAAATATAGGCTGAGTTTAGAACAAAACCAGCTACACTTTGGACGGGGCGATAGTATACGCAAATTCATGTGGGCAGACAATCAATTTGCCCACATGATGCGCAATTTTACGATTGACTTAAGCGTTTAAGGGTGTAGATGAGGTCGAGCGCTTGGCGAGGAGATAGCTCATCGGGCGATAAGTTTTCAAGCGCTTCCACCACGGGGTGCGGTTTGTCTGGAAAAAGCATTTCTGCTTGTCCTTTCGCATTTGAACCGTTGTCAATTTTTCTGGAGGTGTTGCTTTGCGCTTGCGAAGTGTCACTGCCCCTTGATTCATCACTGGTCATGACGTGTGATGATTCTAAAATAGCGAGCTTTTGCTGAGCGGCTTTAATCACAGGTTTTGGTACACCAGCAAGTTGTGCAACCTGTAAACCAAAGCTCTTGTTCGCGGCGCCTTCAGATACGGTATGCATAAAGCGAATGGTGTCTTCAAACTCCATCGCATTAAGATGCACGTTCACAACGCCCGCTTGCGTTTCGGGTAGCTCGGTCAGCTCAAAATAGTGGGTCGCAAAAAGGGTGTAGGCGTTTAGCTGCTTCGCGAGGTAGCTCGCGCAAGCCCATGCCAGCGATAAACCATCGTAGGTGCTGGTACCACGGCCAATTTCATCCATTAACACCAGTGAGTTTTCAGTCGCGTTATTAAGAATATTTGCCGTTTCGGTCATTTCAACCATGAAGGTTGAGCGGCCAGAGGCCAGGTCATCTGATGCGCCAATCCGGGTGAATATGCGATCCAGCTTGCCGATGTGGGCGTTTTCAGCAGGCACATAACTGCCGATGCAGGCCAATAAAGCAATAAGCGCTGTTTGACGCATGTAGGTCGATTTACCGCCCATGTTTGGGCCGGTAATAACGAGCATACGGCGCTCAGTATCCAGTTGCAGTGGGTTGGCAATGAAGGGGTCTTTCATCACGTTCTCAACCACAGGGTGGCGACCGGCATCATAAGTAAGCGCACATTCTTGGCTCAATTTTGGCCGATGCCAATCGAGCGATACCGCGCGTTCGGCAAAACAGCACAGCACGTCAAGCTTGGCAAGCGCTGCGGCGGTTTCAATTAACTTGTTGAGATATGGCGCAAAATTGTCGAACAAGGCTTCATAAAGCTGTTTTTCAAGGGCAAGTGCAGCCCCTTGGCTACTTAGCACTTTGTCTTCGTGCTCTTTAAGCTCAGGCGTAATGTAACGTTCGGTGTTCTTAAGGGTCTGTCTTCGGATGTATTCGGCAGGCGCCAATGCACTGTTAGCACGACTAATTTCAATGAAGAAACCGTGCACTTTGTTATAGCCCACTTTCAATGTGGAAATGCCTGTGCGTTCACGCTCACGTTGCTCCATCGCATCTAGGTAGTCCGTGGCGCCTTGTGATAGCTTGCGCAGTTCATCCAGTTCAGCATTATAGCCTTCGGCAATTACGCCACCATCGCGTATTACCACTGGTGGGTTATCGATTATAGCGCTGTTTAACAGGGCTTGAAGCTCAGGGTAAGTGCCAATGGTTTCGCCAATACTTCTAATTTGCCCGGTATCAAAACGGGCAAGAGCATCTTGCAAATCAGGCAGTGCATTAAACGCATTTTTTAAACGTGCAAAATCCCGAGGGCGCGCCGAGCGAAGGGCTAAACGCGCCATAATACGCTCTATGTCGCCAATGTGTTTTAGCGCACTGCGGATATCTTCAGGATCGTCATTAATAAAGGTGTCTATTGCGTCTAAGCGGCTTTGGAGCTCATGCTGGTCGGTCAGCGGCGAGTGAATGATTCGCTGTAACATACGACTGCCCATGGCCGTGGTGGTAGTGTCCATTACGCTGAACAGGGTATTTTCCTGACCGCCAGACAAATTATGGGTAAGTTCCAGGTTTCTGCGCGTTGCGGCATCAAGCTGAACACGGCTGTCTTGCTGTTCAGTCTGAATGCGGCGAATGTGGGGCAGGGCAGTGCGCTGGGTATCTTTTACATATTGTAAAACACAACCTGCTGCGCCTAAGCCTTTAGTGACGCCTTTTATACCAAAGCCATCTAAGGTTTTGGTTTCAAACTGGGCGTTAAGCTGTTCATTTGCAGTATCTACGTCGAATTCCCACTCGGGACGTCTGCGCAGTCCTTTGCGATTTTCAACAAGAGACAGGCTTTCAAAGCCTTCAGGGTAAAGTAACTCAGCCGGGTTAATGCGCTGAATTTCAGCCAGTAAGCTTTCATCACTATCGCACTCGAACACCACAAAGCGACCGCTGGTCACATCTAGCGTAGCTAACCCATAATGCATGCTATGGCCGCACACGGCGGCAAGAATATTGTCGCGACGCTCTTCTAATAAAGCTTCGTCGGTTACAGTGCCTGGCGTAACAATGCGCTGTACGGCACGCTCAACGGGACCTTTGCTCGTTGCTGGGTCGCCAACTTGTTCACAAATGGCGACCGACTCCCCCATTTTCACTAAACGCGATAGGTAGCTTTCTACCGCATGATAAGGCACACCTGCCATGGGAATGGGCTCGCCACCCGATTTACCTCGCGCCGTAAGCGAAATATCCAGTAATTCAGCAGCTTTTTTGGCATCGTCATAAAATAACTCGTAAAAATCGCCCATGCGATAAAAAAGTAGAATATTCGGATGTTGCGCCTTTATGCTCAAATATTGGCGCATCATAGGAGTATGTGATTCCAAAAAATGCCTCTGCGAATTTGTTGCTGGGTTTAATGCCTGTTGAAGGGAATAAATGATAAACTCACCCTCTTTAAGATCAAGCGCAGATCTTATGAATAACAGATCTGGTGAATAACAACAGGTGTAACTAGGTATCTCTAAAATGAACGGGACATTTTCAACTGATTCGACAGTAAACGCCACCCCTTTAAGGCTTGATAGTGCATTATCTGCCCAAATTCAGGTATTGGGTGATGCACTTCGAGCAAAAGGTTGGAGTGTGTCTAGTGCTGAGTCCTGTACGGGCGGAGGTATAGCCTTTGCTTTTACCAGTGTATCGGGCAGCTCGGATTGGTTTAATCAATCCTGGGTGACCTACTCAAACAGTGCTAAACAAAGCCGCTTGGGCGTTACCGAGCAAACGCTAGTAGAGTATGGCGCCGTATCTCAGCAAACGGTAAAAGAAATGGCGGACGGAGTACGCCGCAATAGCGGTGCGCAACTCGTGGTTACCGTAAGCGGGGTTGCTGGCCCAAATGGTGGCAGTGAAGAAAAGCCGGTGGGTACTGTATGGTTCGGTTTTTTATGTGGCGAAAAAGCGGAACAAATTAAACAAGTATTTAGCGGTGACAGAGATGAAGTTCGCCATCACGCGATCGCTTTTGCTATTTCTCACTTAGTAAAATTGTTGAGTGAAAATTAAAAACACGGGTTGAAACTGTATGCTTGTACAGTATAGAATGTGATCATTATTTGATACCGTCATTAAACGAATAGGCGATGTCAAAACAGAATTTAACCGCAAATCCTAGAGGATACATACGTGGACGATAACAAATCAAAAGCTTTAACCGCCGCAGTAGGCCAAATTGAAAAGCAATTTGGTAAAGGCGCTATCATGCGCTTAGGCGACAACCAAGCCATGGATATTGAAGCGATTTCTACTGGCTCACTAACCATTGATATCGCTCTAGGCATAGGCGGTTTACCGTGTGGTCGTGTTGTAGAAATTTACGGTCCTGAATCATCAGGTAAAACCACGCTAACACTTCAAGTTATCGCTGAAGCGCAGAAAAATGGTAAAACCTGTGCGTTCGTTGATGCTGAACACGCGCTAGACCCTGTGTACGCCGAAAAGTTAGGCGTAAACATTGACGAGCTATTGGTATCCCAGCCCGACACTGGTGAGCAAGCGTTAGAAATTTGCGACATGTTAGTTCGCTCTGGTGCCGTAGACGTTGTTATTGTTGACTCGGTTGCTGCACTTACACCAAAAGCCGAAATTGAAGGTGACATGGGTGATTCTCACGTTGGTCTTCAGGCTCGCTTGATGTCACAGGCGCTGCGTAAGCTTACGGCAAACATTAAGCGTTCAAACACCCTTTGTATCTTCATTAACCAAATTCGTATGAAGATTGGTGTAATGTTTGGTAACCCAGAAACGACAACGGGTGGTAACGCGCTTAAGTTCTACTCTTCTGTTCGTCTAGACATTCGCCGTATTGGTGCAGTTAAAGAAGGCGATGAGGTAGTGGGTAACGAAACCCGCGTGAAGGTCGTGAAAAACAAGGTTGCGCCACCGTTCAAACAAGCTGAATTTATGATCCGCTACGGTGAAGGTATCAGCAAAGAAGCAGAGCTTATTGACCTAGGTGTTAAGCAGAAGCTTGTTGATAAAGCCGGCGCTTGGTACAGCTATAAGGGTGACCGTATTGGTCAAGGTAAAGCAAACGTAATGAAGTACCTTAAGGAACACCCAGAGACAGCAAACGAGATCGAAACGAAGATCCGCCAAGAACTATTGCTTTCTAAAACAGTAAAGGCAGAAGAAGCATTGCCGCAGGGTGAAGACGACGTACTTCCTGAGTAAAATTAACGCTTCATAGCGATTAAAAACCCACCCTTTGGTGGGTTTTTTTGTATCTGCATTTTATACCTTCGACAATACATATTTATTAACACTTCTTGGTAACCTAGAACTTGTACAAAAAAGAAAAACAGGGAATGCTGTAATAAAGTACGATAAGCGAAGACTACAAAGAAAAGTTGGCTTTTGGTGTATCCAAGGTTCAACGTTTCGGAATATAAATAAAGCAAATTTGCGGCTACAGCAAATAAAGCCTTAAACAACGATTAATATTGAGAACAGCTTACATCAAGAGGGAAAGGGAATGATTGAAATATCAGGTCTCGCCAAACGCTTTACGGTGGAAAACCCGAAAAAGCTTAGCGAACAAGAGAAGAAGGACCCGCGTTTAAAAGGGCGTTATTTTCAGTCTGTAAGGGATGTGTCTTTTACTTGCGAAAAAGGTCAGGTTCTTGGACTGTTAGGACCTAACGGCGCAGGTAAAACCACTACATTGCGTATGCTTTCAACAGCGCTTAAACCCGACAGTGGCAAAGTACTCATAGGTGGCGAGGACGTACTTTCTAACCCCAACATTGCGCGAAAGAAAATTGGTTTTCTTTCGAGTTCAACAGGTCTATATGGCCGTTTAAGCGGGCGTGAGAATATTAGCTACTTTGGTGAGCTACACGGCATTTCAAAAAATGTGATTAATGCACGTATTGAAGAGTTAGCTGACTTGCTCGATATGCAAACCTTCCTTGATAGAAGAGCGGAGAATTTTTCATCAGGCATGAAACAAAAAGTGTCGATTGCCCGCGCTGTTATTCACGAGCCAGAACTGGTGGTACTTGATGAACCTACAACCGGCCTTGATATTATGGCAACCAGTACCGTTATGGAATTTATCCAACGCCTTAAGGATAAAGGTACCCCGGTTATTTTCTCTACTCACCATCTTGATGAGGTGCAAACCCTTTGCGACAAGGTGACCGTGATTAACCAAGGGGAAACCGTATTTAACGATTCGCTTGCTGCCTTTAGTGCTTTGTCTGGTAATGAAGGGGCCAGCGGTCAGATGCACAAGAGCTTTCTAAAAACATTATCAATGGATACTGAGGAGATGGGCAATGTGGTTAATCTTTAAAAAGGAATTCAAAGAGCTATTGCGCGATAAGAAAACCATCATCTTTATGATTGGTTTACCGCTTCTACTGTTCCCAGCCATTTTTGGTGTCGCATTCTTTTTTATGAGTTCAGCGGCAGATAAAGCAGAAAACGAAGTATTAAAATACGCTATCGTTGGCGAAGCCTACGCGCCAGCAATTGTACAATCTTTTAACGACGCGTCTGATAAGTTTGAACCGGTCGCGATTGGCGATGAAACGGATTATGCCAAACTCATTAAAAACGAAACGTTAGACTTTGTGTTGGTTATACCAGAAAGTTTCGATAGTGATGTATTAAATTCAGGGCAACATAAGATTCAGCTTTATTTAAACGATGCAGGCCTTAACAAAGTTATGGGGCGTGTATCTGACATCATTGATGAATATACCGATGCTTTCCAACAGACCGCTTTTGCGCAGCTTAATCTAGATGAAACTCAGCAAGAGGCTTTGTTGAAGCCAATCAAGATAGAAAAGCAAAATGTGGCGGATGATCGTGAAGTATGGGGTGAACGCTTAGGCGGTATGCTGCCGTACTTCATCTTTATTTTGTGTTTACAGGGTGCGATGGCACCAGCAGCAGATTTAGGTGCAGGAGAAAAAGAGCGCGGTACCCTAGAGACCCTGCTTATATCGCCAATGGATCGTCACAAGTTGGTATTGGGCAAGTTCTTTACGGTTGCCACCGCAGGTATTGTTACTGCGCTAATAACGGTATCTTCCATGGCCATATGGGGCTTGGTATTATCCCAAGGTATGGCAGTGGAATTTGTAGTAGAAATAATGTCTATGATTGGTCTAGTCGACTTTTTACTTATCTTCTTAATGTTGGTCCCGGTTGTGGCAGTGTTCGCAGCAGTATTACTGTCTCTTTCTATCTACGCTCGCTCGTTTAAAGAAGCGCAAAGCTATATGGGGTCGCTCATAATGGTAGTCATCTTCCCTGTTATTATTGCCATGATGCCTGGTGTAGAGTTGAAAGGTGGCTGGGTATGGGTTCCGCTGACT
>Ga0208315_1000113_pt1 | contig 97309 bp, 96 predicted proteins | sample MalvireepMed_215_FD_184239 | JGI IMG/M metagenome (GOLD analysis project Ga0208315, IMG submission 184239) | Marine viral communities from the Global Malaspina Expedition - Malaspina viral metaG DeepMed_215 (SPAdes) (version 2) | ecosystem: Environmental > Aquatic > Marine > Oceanic | place...
TAAGAAGAAGAAATTTATAACATCAGTTACTGGAAAAAGCAGGAGTATTGAATTATTGATTGAAAAAGATCAGTTACCTGAATTTAAGTAGGGGCAACTGATCAAAATATATGTGAAAGAGTACTAGTTGCTAGTTGCTAGTTGCTAGTTGCTAGTTGCTAGTTGCTAGTTATCAAATTAAAGCCTGCAGTTATCTAAACTACAGGCTTTTTAAATTTTAGAGTAAAATTTGACATACATTCGATCGTGGTTCTACAGTTAGATTTTAGGAGAACCTCATGAATAAATCATTTATCATTAGTAGCTTACTAGCTTTAACTACTTCTTTCCTAGCCAATACAACTGAGCTTAAACCTGCAATAAAATGCGGTTTACCAAAACCTTACTCAATGCCAAAACTTGATCAAGTTACTTACGACGGAAAAGCCTGTTTTTGCCAAGAAAATGATTGTAATTGGAAAGATATAGATATTACTCTTTTAATTGAGGGTATAGCTATGGTTAGTCTGGCGCAAAAATGTGGTATTCCTGAGCAGCTATCCGCTCCTTCAATCGAGCAGACAACTTACCCAGGAAAAGTGTGTATTTATGAGAATAAAAAATATTATTGGCAAAATGTTGATATTCAACCTTTGCTCTATTGATCATAATTTACACTGCGGGGTTTTCCCTTTCGCTCTAGCTGCTTGTTGAGCTTTTAATGCATCTGACATGTGCTTTTGAAGCTCTTTAATTCGGTTACCAGGAGCTGGGTGAGTCGACATAAACTCGGGTGTACCACTACTACCTGCTGCACTCATATTTTGCCAAAGAGATACTGATTGCTCTGGGTTAAATCCTGCTTTTGCCATTAAATCTAGACCTACAATATCTGCCTCTGATTCATGTGAGCGACTAAATGGTAATACCACCCCATATTGTGCGCCTAAACCCAAAGCCTGCATGATTTCGCCTCGATATTGCACATTCCCCATATCAAGTGCCGCACCACCAACTTGTAAGCCAGTTTGTAAAAGTGCATTCTGTGAAACACGTTCATTTGAATGCTCAGCTATCACGTGTGCAACTTCATGACCTAAAACAGTAGCAAGTTGGTCTTGGTTTACCGCTACTTTTAATAAACCAGTATGAACCCCGATATAACCGCCCGGTAAGGCGAATGCATTTGCAGAATCGTCTTCAAATACTACAACTTCCCAAGACTGTTTTGCATACTCATTTGGCAGTACAGAAATTACATCATCGGCAATACACTTAACATAGCTATTAACTCGTGGGTCTTTATTAACTGGCTGCGTTTTTTTCATTTCTGCAAAACTGGCTTGTCCCATTTGATTCATTTGTTGATCAGAGTAAAGCGCAATTTGCGTGCGTCCTGTTGGTGAGGTTTTACAACCAGCTAAAACAGCGGTAGCTAACACTGCCATCAATAACTTTTTCATACGAATCCTTGAAATACTTGGTGCAATAATCGCTAATATAGCAAAGCATTGCTTAATTTTATATGAAAATGAACGACCTCATTATCAGTTGTTGTTTTTTCGTTAATTCTTTTACTTAGCAGGCAAACTAAGTTCACCACAGGGGTTCACACTGCTACAATAGTGACCTAACTTTCGATTAATGAGTAACCAATGCCTTCCCCAGAGATTTTAAATAAACGCATTTTATTACCGTTACTGGCAAGTATTGTTGCAATTACCCCTCTTGCCATAGATTTATACCTACCTGCAATGCTGGTAATTGCAAACGACTTGCAAACTACGATGCCAAATGTGCAAATTTCACTAAGCATTTATCTTGCAGGTTACGCCCTTGGCATGTTGTTTTTTGGTCCAATTGCCGATGAGCTTGGCAGACGACTACTTGCTAAAGTAGGCTTAAGTTTATTTGGTATTAGCTCATTGGCTCTGGCATTTTGCCAAAATATTGAATTGTTTTGGTCTTTAAGAGCCATTCAAGCTTTTACCGGTGCTGCTGCGACGGTTGTAGTGCCTGGGATCATTCGCCATATTTACCGCGAAAATACCGCTAAAGGTATGTCGTATGTGTCTATGATTATGATGGTGGCTCCACTGATAGCCCCTACCCTTGGCTCACTCATTATGGGCATCTCAACCTGGCAGGTTATTTTTATCGTTCTAGCAGGCTATAGCTTTACAATTTTAGCCTTAGTCCAAATACATTTGATCGATATTCCTATATTTAAAAGTAAACAGCGCGGTTTAGCATTGTTTTTCAATAGTTATAAAACGGTATTTTCACGCCGCAGCGCACTTGCCGATATTGCCAGCTCAATGTTTGCCTCATTCGCATTCTTTTGCTTTTTAACATCAGTACCTTATGTATATCTCGATTTCTTCAAAGTAGATGAGCAATTGTTCGGTGTGCTATTTGCTTTTAACGTGTTGGCTTTAATGTTCGGGAACTTTATGAATACACGTTTAGTGCCGCGTTTAGGCTCACGTAAACTTTTATTTATTGGCCTTGGCATTGGCTTTGTTGCTGGCGGGGCATTGTTTTTATTCAGTGTGATGCATTTATCGCTATATTTCATCGTTTCCACCATTGCACCATTAATGATGAGCTTAGGTATTATAGCGAGTAATGCAGACTCATTGATTCTCATGCAATTTGAAGAAAAGTCAGGTACTGCAACAGCTGTTATTGGTACACTGAGATTCGGTAGTGGTGCTTTAGTTGGACCTATCCTTGCTTTTGTTCATCCACAAAGTGCTATTCCATTTTCTGCGATGATGTTCAGCGCACTGATACTGATCTTACTTGTACAGCTTTGGCATCGAAAACGATACCAATCGAGTTAAAAATTGAACACAATTGTAATAAAAAAAAAACGCCTGTAATTTACAGGCATTTTTTCTATCTCTTTAAAGCTTATTCAGCTTCTTTCGATACCATAACCATTGCAGGACGTAATAAACGGCCATTTAATGTGTAACCTTTCTGCATTACTGCAAGAACAGTGTTAGGTGCTACGTCATTGCTTGGCTGAATTGACATTGCTTGATGAAATTCAGGATTAAATTGTTCACCCTGAGGATTAACAATTTCAACACCGAATTTTGATACCGCATCATTAAAACTCTTAACGGTCATTTCGATACCTTCAAGCACAGGTTTAAGCTGTTCATTTTCTTTATCAGAAAACTCAATTGCACGCTCTAGGTTATCGATAACAGGTAGTAATTCGTTGGCAAACTTTTCAAGTGCAAACTTATGTGCTTTTTCTACATCTTGAGCGGCACGACGACGCATGTTCTCAACATCTGCTGCAGCACGAACAACACTGTCTTTTTGATCGTTTATAGTTTGCTTAGCAGCTTCTAACTCGCTGTGCAGTAGCGCGATTTCTGCTTCAGGGCTCATTTCTTCGCCTTCAACTTGCTCTGCTGCTTCAACGGCTGCATCAACATCCGCTTGCATTTGTTCAAATTCTTCGTTTAGTTCAACTTCTTGCTCTGGTGATTTTGTCTGCTCAGACATAGCTTACATGCTCCAATTCTTTACAACTGCGGTAATTATGGGGATTGAATAAAAAGATTCAAGAGGCTGATGAGCCGATTAACTCAAATTCTTGGATGATTGCTTCTATTTGTGCTGATTTTGGACAAATAACACAAAATCGACTCTGATATTCTTGGTTATTAAAGTATGGAACACTGATAACCATGAGCTCATCACAATCAGTAAATGGTAGTTGTTCTGTATTAAGAACCGATAAACCATTTTTAAATGCCAACTTATCTTCAACAAAATTTAAAAATGATACTCCAATATTAAGACTGGTTTGGCAATCAACTTGGCGATAAAGATAATTTTCGCCCACCACAATGCTATTATCAGAGCCCAGTTTTTGACTTAACTGTCTTGTCCATTGTGTGAGTGAATCATGACAATTATGCGGTGCAGTATTGGCCATCGCCTGCATGCGATACAATCCTTCCATCAGGGTTTGTTGACTGAACACCGTGTTTAGCCAAGTCGCAAATTGATAACGCACAGCATCACTTGAATCCTCAGGTTTAGTGATACAAATATTGTGGCTTTGCCCTGCTCTATCAAGCAACAAAATAAGCCAGTTGCTAGCATCAAAATCAAGTACTTCAACACGAAAAACCAGTTGTGAACTTACCTGTGGCAAGCCAACACAACAACAGACCTTGTAACGCTGACTCAAGCCATGAGCTAATTCAACAAGCTGGGCTTGCTGTGGTTGCCAATAAGTTGCAATTTGCGGTAACTCAAAAAACTCTGACAGCCAATATTCAAACCCTTCATTGGTGGGTACACGGCCAGCAGATGTATGAGGTGAATATAATAAGCCCTCTTTTTCGAGACGTGCCATCGCATTACGCACCGTAGCTGAGCACACAGCCATGCCTTTTTGTTTAGCAATTCGTGATGAAGCAACAGGCAACCCTTCACCATTACAATAAAGGCTCATTACTGCTGAAAATATTTGTTGGTCACGCGGATTTAATTTCATAATTAATATATCTTGCTCCTTGGCCTTAGATATTTGGGCGCTGCAAGTTTATTTCAAGTTATTTTCAAAGCATTAATTTTTAATGTAATCTATTGCCATGAAAGTTTAAGTGCAATTAACATGGATTCACCGTTCAAGACCATAGGTTTGATTGGCAAACCTAATCACAGCGCCGCAGCCACGACCCTGCAACGCCTTCATACTTTTTTACTTGCCTTAGGCTTTGAAGTGCTCGTCGAGCAACGAACTGGACGCCAACTTGACAACGTACCAGCAGAAAACTTAGTTAAGTTAGTTGATTTAGGTGAGCGGGCAGATTTAGCCATTGTTGTTGGCGGCGATGGAAACATGCTTGGTGCTGCTCGCGTTCTTGCGCGCTTTGATGTTGCAGTTATAGGTGTAAACAGAGGTAACTTAGGCTTTTTAACTGATTTAAACCCAGAAGGTTTTGAAGCAAGTCTTGAACACGTCCTGAGCGGACAATTTATCGAAGAAAAACGCTTTTTATTAGAAGTTGAAGTCTATCGTCATGCCGAACTTAAGAGTGCGAATTTGGCGGTTAATGAAGCTGTTCTTCATGCCGATAAAGTTGCCCATATGATTGAGTTTGAAGCCTTTATTAACAACGATTTTGTGTTCTCACAGCGCTCAGACGGCTTAATTGTCTCAACACCAACAGGCTCAACTGCTTATTCATTATCGGGTGGCGGGCCTATTCTAACACCTGAGCTGAACGCAATTTCATTAGTACCAATGTTCCCACATACTTTATCAAGTCGTCCCCTAGTGGTTGATGCCGATAACGAAGTGCGCTTAAAGCTCAGCCTCGAAAATACCGACAGCCTGCAAGTAAGTTGCGACAGTCATGTGGTTTTGGCGGTATTGCCCGGAGATGAAGTGGTTATCAAAAAAGCCGATAAACACTTGCGATTAATTCACCCTAAAGACTATTCCTACTATGATGTTTTGAGAAAAAAACTTAATTGGGGAAGTCGGCTATTTTAAATAGCAATTTTTATCTTAAATAATTGCCAAGGCAGATTGATTAGCGCAAAATAATCATACTTAATGCTGTAATTTTTTAAGGATACTTCACCGAAATGAGCTATATCGTTTTTCTTGCTCTGTTATTACTTATCACCTTGCTAGGGTGTTACTGGATGGTTGAAAGCAACCGTCGTAAAGCGATTGAGGCTGAAAAGAAACGTTTTAACCAACGTGTAAAAGAAATTAATAATGACTTTAAAAGCAAGTTGATTGACTTTAGCGAAGGCAAACTTATTCGTCCGAAAAATGTTTCGCGTTTAAGTCAAATTACGAGTAACTTTTTTGTTGTTCAAGCTCATAATGAAGAAAACCTTGCTCACCTTGAATACATCAGTGATTTATTGATAAACACCATCATCATGGAAGCGAGCAAAGCGCAAACACCAGAAGAATTAGATCAATTAGCTGACCGTCTTCAATATTTCATGGCTGAACTTCCTTACAATGGCATTGAGTACAATAAGTCATTTTATCAGGAATCTTTGCCGTCGCTAATTGAAGTCATCAAGTATCAGCCGCCGACAATGCCCTCAGATGAACAAGCAAAAGAGCTGAACTCATCGAATCCAAAAGACATAAACCAAGAAAATCAGAACGCAGAATTAAGCAAAGTTTAAAATTTAATTTGCAAAACCCAAAAACACTGTATAAATTAACAGTTAATTAGCTGGATGGATAAACAGTATGTTAATTGGGTTAGAAATTAAAAATTTTGCCATCGTCAGTAACTTGAGTACTGAGTGGCACAATGGCATGACCGCCATTACAGGTGAAACCGGCGCAGGTAAATCAATTGCCATCGACGCGCTATCATTGTGCCTTGGTGAACGAGCTGATGCAGCTGCGGTTCGCCCAGGCTCTGAACGCGCAGAGATCTGCGCTGAGTTTGATATTAGCCAACTTCCGCTCGCCCAACAGTTTTTAGAACAGCATTTACTTTCAAATAACGACGGCGAGTGTTTGCTGCGTCGAGTTATTTGTAAAAATGGCCGCAGCAAAAGCTATATTAATGGCAGCTCAGTAACCGCTGCGCAGTTAAAAGAGTTAGGTCAGTATTTAATTTCAATTCATGGTCAACATGCCCATCAGCACTTGTTAAAGTCTGAGCATCAATTACATTTACTTGATGCTTATGCAGGCCACAACCAGCTATTAACTGATGTTAAAGAGCGCTACAAAGCTTACCAAGCATTACTTAAAGAGTTTAATCATTTAGAGCAGCAGCAACAGCAACAAGCAGCTCAAAAGCAGTTATTAGAGTATCAGGTGGCTGAACTTGATGAATTTGCTTTACAGCCGGGTGAATTTGAGGAGATTGAAGCTGAGCATCACAAACTAAGTCATAGCCAAACTATCTTAGAGTCATGCCAGCGTGGGCTACAACACTTATACGAAAGTGACGAGCTAAGTGCTTGTTCAATGTTGCAACACAGTGCGCAGCAATTTGCTGAGCTTGCTAGTTATGATGAAAGTTTATCGAGCATTGCAGCGCTACTTAGCGAGGCTGCTGTACAAGTTGAAGAAGCAAGCCGTGAAATTCGTAGTTATGTCGATGTAACTGACTTAGACCCCGCTCGCTTAGATGAAGTTGAAACAAGGTTAACAGGTATTATGGACCTTGCCCGCAAGCACCATATAAAACCAGAAGAGTTAGTTGAGTTTCATCAATCTATCAGTGAAGAGTTAGCATCAATCAGCTATAACAGTGACCGTTTAGGTGCGCTTGAAAGTGAAATTGATGATGCGCTTGAGCAATACAAACAGGCAGCTCAATTATTAAGTGAAAGCCGTCATAGTTACGCACAAACACTTAACCAATTAATTAGCGATAGCATGGCGAACTTGTCGATGGAAAATGGCAAGTTTGCGATTGATATTCAGAAAGCTACCGATAAAGCGCCAAGCTCAATGGGCTTTGATATGGTTTCGTTTTTAGTATCAACTAACCCAGGTCAACCAATGCAAGCACTTTCTAAGGTGGCCTCGGGTGGTGAACTATCACGTATTAGTTTAGCGATTCAGGTTATCATTGCTCAACGTGTTACAACGCCAACACTAATTTTCGATGAAGTCGATGTGGGTATTTCTGGCCCAACCGCTTCAGCCGTTGGTAAACTTTTACGCCAACTCGGTAAATCGACACAAGTTATTTGTGTAACTCACTTGCCGCAAGTAGCAAGCTCTGGGCATCAACAATTTTTTGTTGCAAAAGAAATTGCAGACGGCGAAACCTATACGCAAATGAATAAGCTTACAAAAGAAGGCCGTATTGATGAAATAGCCCGACTACTCGCTGGCGATAACATCAGTAAAATGGCAAGAGCCAATGCAAAAGAGCTCATAAACGCGCATGCCTAATTTGAATGCTTGGGTGTTTAGCTGCTAAAGATTTATTAGTTTAGAGTTTATGAATGAATATTAAAAATATGTTTATCACTGTGGTGCTTGGATTGGTTGCCTTAAGCTCTAACCATTCACAAGGTGCAACAGCTGCTCCGCCTTCTCAAAGCGCTCAGTTATTCGTTACGTTAATTGAATGTATATTATTTATACTCCCCACTACCGCATTTTTACTGATTGTTTGGAGTCGTTGGAAACATTTACGCTTTAAGCAGTTATTACAAACTGCATTAAATTCGTCATTGCTTTTGATGCTAATGAGCTTGGTAACGGTCAGTCTTTTAGCACAAAGTATTTCACCATGGATAATTGTGCTTGCAAGCTGCCATGTATTATTGGTGGGAGTTAATTATTTATTAGTTAAACAGCACACCAATAGAGTGAAAAACACCTTAACTGGTTGCTGGTGAATAATTTTATATTAAAAATCGCGAAGCACATATAGCTTCGCGATTTTTGTATAACCAGCAAATAGTTAGTCTATTTCACTGGCATAGTTAAACAAATTCATTAGTAATCGATCTGCCATACTTGTAACACCTGACCCTTCTGTAATATTTTCTGATTTGGTCTGATTCGTTAACATGCCACTATCAGCCAAGATGATATCACCTGTTATAGGATCTTTTACGATAGTTGGTAAGCCTTGTTGATTTACAGCCAAAACTTGTGCTCCAGTAGGCATCTCAGAAAAATACCCCCTAGCACCACCTGCTTGATAGAAATTAGTCACACCACCAAATGGGCCTGCAAAAATAGCTTGCTGAGCTTGGGTATTCACCCCGTCAGGATTCGGCAAATTTGGCCCATCAATGTAGCCTTCATTTGTTACTTTATAACCCCATCTTGGGTATATTTTTTCTTCTGGGTAATCAGCATCACCAGCAATGATAGCTACATTACCTTTCTTTAATGACCAATTATATGCTTCATCTAGTTCTGCATCAGTGAAATTGCTTAGTCGGAAACTGCCTATAAAAAAGATATCTGTATTATAGTTATCTAGTGCTTCTTCAGTAATTGAATTTGACTCTGCAAAATCATGGTTTATTGATAATGGCTTACGAACTACGCCATTTTCGCCAAAGTTTGCTGTACTTATCAATTTTTCTAAAGACCATTCCATTAAAGAACCATTAAGCGTATAACCAGCCCAAGTAGCTTGTCTGGCTTGATCGATACTCGTGATAACGATTGACTCTGATTCTACGCTACAAATTGGCTCAGCATAACAAGCAACTGGTTTTAGTGTATTAACTGCTAAATCATTTATGCGCATTGGATAGGAGGCTACTTCACATGTTTTACCAGTGTCTATAGATGCCTTATATAACTTAGTTACGTTGTAATTACCTTGATCGTTAATCACTTCACGAGAAATAAGCAGCTCGCCATTTTGATCAAGCGCAGCGCCTGTTACTGTAGTTAAACCATGTTCTGACTTTTTTGATAGTTCAAGTGTAGAGAGATCTAATGAGAAAATACTGGTTGCAGAAACCAAATAGACTTCACCATTTTTAACGACCATATCACCACGAAGAATATCTGAGCTATTTCCATAGCCAGTCATATTACCTACAAACTGGGTCTCGCCAGAATCAGGATAAATAATATAGAACTTACTCCCTTTAGAGCCATAAATAACATCACGGTCTGGATCATACGCTAAACGTGTCATTGGGCTTGTTCGGGCAACTTCTGTGTGCGTATTTGTCTGCATATCAACGTAGGCTAATTTAGTGTATTTATACTTTTCGCCTTTAATCGGTAAGTCTTTCAATTCCTCATCAGATAAATTCAATGAACTTGGGTCTAACTTATAAGTTAAAGCCCGTGGTGCTGACACATAATATAGACGATTACGAGTACTATCGAATGCCATTGCCGCTGAAGAAAACTTCGCTTTTGAATGAATTGCTGCCGTTTTTGCTTGCTCATCAAGCGAAAACACAACACCTAAATGGCCTCGGCCAGAGTTAATACCATACAGCTCACCAGTACACATGTTTGCATAGGCACCTGATGAGAGAGCGCTGCAAAGTGTCATTATCGAAAAAATAGACTTTTTCATTTTATATTCACCTGAAAAAAATAAAACCAAACCTTATTTACTACTCATTGAAAATAAGAAAGGTAATAAATGTTAATTTTTATTTAAATACTACAATGGAGAATATTTACTTTTAAATCATTACAACACAATAGGAAAACCCTTATTTTTAGAGAGAACAATAAAAACAGATGATTAAAAACTAAAAAAGAAAAACATTAATATTAAGTAAAAATAAAAAATAGAGAAGGAGAGAAAAAATAAATTGAGAAGCTACAAGATTAAATGTTTAAATAATTAATAAAATTAAGTTTTCATATAATTAACCATCGTAAAGTGATTTACTTCACGATGGTTAAAATGTAGCGAATTATTCTATATCACTAGCGTAGTTAATTAAGTTTAAGAATAAGCGGTCTGCCATGCTAGACACACCTGTACCTGAGGTGAAATTCTCAGCTTTGTCTTGAGAGTTAACAATACCGCTATCAGACAATAAAATATCACCAGTAGCTGAGTCTTTTACTATCGTTGGCAAGCCATCTTGATTAACTGCTAATACTTGCGTACCTGCAGGCATTTCAGAAAAATATCCTTTAGCACCACCCGCTTGATAGAAACTCGTTACACCACCAAATGGACCAGCGAAAATAGCTTGTTGAGCTTGAGTATTAACACCATCAGGGTTTTGAGTATTTGGCCCATCTACATAACCATTACGAGTAACTGTATAACCCCATTTGGCATAGACTTTTTCATTCGGCATATCAGAATCAGCCGCAATAATAGTTACATTGCCAGATTTTTTTGACCAATTGTAAAGCTCTGCAAGTTCAGCATCTGTAAAATCGGTATCATGAAAACTTCCCATAAAAAAGATATCTGTATTGTAATCATCAATAGCAGCTTCTGTAATTGAGTTTGCAGCAGCAAAATCATGATTTATTGAAACTGTTTTATTAACAATACCGTCTTCACCAAAGTTTGCTGAACTAGTTAGTTTTGCTATTGGTTTATCAAATAAATAGGCATTTAAAGTATAGTTTTGCCAAGTTGCCTTTCTATTTTTATCAATACTGGTAATAACTAGTGGCTGAGCAGCAATACTACAAGTTGGCTGGCTATAACACGCGACTGGCTTAAGTGTGTTTAACGCTAAATCATTAATTCGCATTGGGTATGTACCCATTGCGCAGGTTTTGCCCGTTTCAATCGACGCTTTATACAACTTCGTAATGTTATAATTACCTTGATCATTAATAACTTCTCGTGAAATTAATAACTCTCCATTTTGGTCTAGCGCAGCACCGGTTACTGTTGTTAAACCATGTTCAGACTTTTTCGATAATTCAAGTGTAGAAAGATCCAATGAAAAGATACTGGTTGCAGAAACCAAATACACTTCACCGTTTTTTACAACCATATCGCCGCGAAGAATATCTGAGCTATTGCCATAGTCAGTCATATTACCTAGGAACTGCGTCTCACCTGACTCAGGAGAAATAACATAAAGTTTACTGCCTTTTGAGCCATAAATAACATCGCGATTTGGATCATACGCTAAACGAGTCATCGGATTAGATCGATTAAGAACGGTGTGTTCTTTTGTATCCATATCTACATAAGCAATACGAGTATATTTATACTTTTCACTTTGTATCGGCAGGTCAGCAAGTTCATGGCTCGCTAAATTAAATTCACTTACATCTAACTTATATGAAAGCGGTCGTGGAGCTGCTACGTAATAAAGTCGGTTTCTTGTGCTATCAAATGCTATCGCTGCAGATGAAAACGCAGCTTTTGAATGAACAGCTGCGCTTTGCGCTTGTTCATCTATTGAAAAAACGAAACCTAAATGACCTCGACCAGAGTTAATACCATATAACTCGCCCGTGCAGTTATTTGCCGAGGCATGTGATGCAAGTACCCCACATGCTACCAATATAGATAAAATAGATTTTTTCATTGTATTTCCGCCTGAAGAATTAATCAAAACTTTATTACTAGCAAAAATGATAAATAAATTATTTATTATTATGCCAATCGTGTATAAATTATATTCAGCTTGATTTTAGGCTTCAGATATCTGAAAACAATCAGAAATTTTTGATAATGAGACAAAAAGGTGAAAAATAATAACATGTAAGGTTTAAACAGATTAATAGCAATTCTTTTTCATTAAACAATATGAAATAACGAAAAACGTTAACTAATAACTCCATAATTTCTACACATTTTCTCGTTAGTATGCGTACACATTAAGCCCATTCTAACCTCTAATGAAATACTCTTTACTTATCGCTATTTATTTTTTGTCATGCGCAAGTGTAGCAACCACACTGCCAAGTTCTCTATTAAATCAAGTCACTGACCTTGAAAACCAAGGAAAAATCAGTGAAGCCCTCACAATTCTTGAGCAATACAAAGATCATAATAGCACTTCATCAACCTATGATGTTGCCATGGCTCAAGCGCCACTTTTACGTAAAAAAGGTCATTACAACGAGGCGATTGAACTGTTACTGCCATTACAAAAAATTGCTAATTTGAGTAAAGAGGATCAATACCAGATCCAAAAAGAGTTGGGGATCAACTACCGCCGCCAAGTAAAAACAATTGAAGCAAAGAAGCACTACATGGCAGCCTTAGCGCTTGCAAACGAACTTGAAGACAAAAATCTACAAGCACAAAGCCATAGCAATTTAGGTTCGCTATACGACACACTTAATGATCTTGAACAATCAATGCACCATCAAGTAAAAGCACAGGGCTTGTTAGAAAACAGCGATAATTATGAACTGGTTGCCACTAACTTTTATAACTTAGCAAACCTTGCTCAAAGACTTGATGACCTTTCTCAATCTGAGTACTTCTATAAAAAAGCGCTTGAGTTTGATATTAAAACCAAAAACCAAATGAATATTGCAGACACCAGCTTACAACTTGCCAAGTTAGTGTATAAACGAGGTGACTTTGAGCAGGCGCTCCCCTTATTAAATAACGCCTATACCCGTTTAGCCGACGTCAACGCCTATGAGAATATGGCTACCGCGAAACATACGCTAATGCAATTGTATTTAAAAATAGACAACCAACATATGGCGCTCAGTAGTGCTGAATCAGGGTTAAATGCTGCGCTTAAGTCTGGCTCGACATTAAGCAAAATTTACTCTTACTTTAATTTAATCGAACTACATCTAGCACTAAAAAACCCTATATTGATTAACCTTTATTTAAGTAACACAAAAGAACTACTCGCTGATATTGATAACCGCTTATTGAATCAAAAACAGCACGGTTATACCGCGATTTATGCTGAACTTATCGGTGATTACAAACTAGCAGCTGAGCAGCTAAAACTTAAAAACACACTTGCCGAGTCGTTGTTTGAAGAGCATTTAAATCAAGCTGTTGAAAAGAACAAAAAACAATTAACAGCAATCGAGCAACAGCAGCGCATTGATGATGAGATACAAAAAAACAAACTCGCTACAGCTCAAATGAATAATCAGCGATTAGAAAAACAGATATGGCTGTTATCAGCCGGCATTGTTTTATTGTTCAGTACGCTTGCCTTAGTGCTGTATTACTTTAAGCATCGAAAAGCTCTATTTAAAGCCAAGCTATATCAATATAGCTTGATTGAAAAAGACAAAATGCTTGCAGATATATCCCATGAATTACGCACACCACTGAGTGTATTAAAACTGCATATCGAAGCGCTGGAACTCGATATTCAAGAAAACCGTGACCTAGCCTACAGCAAAATTAATGGCAAGATAGCACAGCTGAATAACTTGATATCCGATGTATATCAGTTATCTCAAGCTGAAAACAAAACCCTTACATTAAATCTTCAACAATATAATGCAGCACATATTTTTACTGAATACGAGCAAGACATGCGCCGCTATGTTTGCAGCCATCAACTCACATTTTTAGCTGACATTGTTATTGCTGAAGGAGTTGAAATCACGGTAGATAAGCAAAAGCTTGACCAAATTCTCAACAATATTTTTACTAATGCCTGCCTATACACAGACAGCCCTGGCCATGTTCGCCTTAAAGTAAGAGCAAACAACCAAGAGTTGTTTATTCAAGTTGATGATACCTCTCCTGGGGTAGGAAAAGCGCATATAGGCAAACTTTTCGACCGTTTATATCGTGTTGAAGAGTCTCGTAGCCGTGCATTAGGAGGTTCTGGTTTAGGGCTTTCGATCTGCCAAAGTTTTGTAGAGCTAATGTCTGGTAATATTAGCGCATTACCGGGTAAGTCAGGTGGTTTATGTATCAGGATTTTACTGCCTATAAGTAATAAATAAGCGCTTTCTTCTCCATTTTTTCACCACATTTTATTGCTTAAATAGCACTATAAACTACTGTGGAATGGAACCATGTCAGAGTCATTAAAGCATGCTCAATGGGCTAAGTCTGTTGAGCGTAAACATCGTCAAAACAAAGTTAAAAAAACCAAAAAGTCTCATCTTCCTTTCAGTGCTGCTATCGCTAGCTTGCTATTAAGTGCTGGGCTTTATTATGTAAGCTATGAAAAGCCAGTAGCGTCCCCTCCACTGTCTGAATCTGCAAAACAGCGTATATCACAGTTTTTTGCAAAACAGTTTTTATTAGGTCATTGGCGTTTAAACAAGATTAAATATTCAACTAATGCAATTCAAGTGTATGTACAAACGCCAACTCCAATTGCTCTTGAAGGTGAGGCGTTAAGCCAATATTTACATTACGCATTATGTCCACTTCCTAGTAAACAAATTTGGCAGGATATTCAATCCAGAGAGTTATCAGTGTACGTATTTAGCCATTCTGTTAGAAAAGGTGAACGTACCGTTTGCAATAAGGTGTGAAAGCGATGAACGCCAAATCAATTGATTTGACGTTCATCATAACGATAGCCTGCGCCGTAAACAGAAGCGACTATCTTAGGAGAGAACTTTAAATTCTTAAGTTTTTTGCGGATGTTTTTGATATGGCTATCGATAACACGATCGGTAATGTCAAAGTTATTAGGTTGAATATGATCAAGTATCTGCTGCCTTGAGAAAACACGTTTTGGTGCTTTATATAAAAGCTTAAACACGTCAAATTCGACCTTAGTTAAACCGAGCGATACACCTTGAATTTCAACTTCTAAGGCATCTTCGTTTAGACAAATAGTAGCAGGCATCTCAGTTGGCTGCTGGGATATTGGTGTACATCGTCTTAAAATAGCCTTAACACGCATGACAAGCTCTGCGCCACTAAAAGGTTTACACACATAATCATCAGCACCATGCTCTAACCCTTTTAACCTATCAGCCTCTTCAACTTTAGCGGTTACCATAATAATGGGTACCATAGAAAAAGCGCGGATCTGCTTCATGCACTCCACGCCATCTAAATTAGGTAACATAACATCTAGAATTATTGCATCTGGATTATTCTCTTTGACCCACGACACTACGGCGCTGCCATCAGTAATGTGATGAGTAGTAAAGCCAGATGCATTGAAGAACAACAGCACTTGTTCTGCAATATCTAAGTCGTCTTCAACGACTAATATCTGCGACATTTTTATTTCCGTTTCATATTTTTTATTATTTTTAATTGCTTCCTAACCATCGCTTTAAACGCGTCTGATAAGGTTTCGTCTAATAAAACCATAGTCAGAATATCGTGCAGGTCTTCACTTTTCATAACCTCATTAAGTAAATCATTTTCAGATTTTGAACTTGGTTGAAAACAGTTTAGTTGCTCATGATTAATGTGTTCGCAAAACATTTTCTTTTTTTCCATGTTGTTAGCATCAAATGTCCATACTGGATCCAAACTTCTTTGGAATATTAAAGCGTAACAATGTGGAGCAAATATGGAGCTAGTACTAAACTGTGGAGATAAAATAGAGTCCAACCATTTTTACTGAGCAATTATACGTTGCTGGCTCTGATTTTTCATTTTCTTTATCGGGGATTACTCTCAACAAATATTAGTTGAGGCGATGATTTTGTTTTGATTAAGCATAAAAAAAGCAAGCCATCGGCTTGCTTTCAAAATCGTACATTAAGTTAAGTAGTTATACGCCAAGATATTCCATTATACCTTCAGCTGCATTTCGGCCTTCGAAAATAGCTGTAACAACTAAATCTGAACCGCGAACTATATCACCACCCGCAAAGATTTTAGGGTTCGTTGTTTGGTGAGTAAATTCTCCTTGCTCAGGAGCATTAATGCCACCCCAATGATTGATTTCAACGCCATACGGCTCCAACCAATCCATTTTATGAGGTTTAAAACCAAATGCCATTAGCACTTTAGTTGCTTCAATAACATGTTCAGAACCGGCCACTTCTTCGGCACGACGACGGCCATTCTCATCTGGTTCACCCAACTGAGTTTTAACCATTTTTACGCCTGCAACTTTGCCTTGTTCGTCAACCACAATACCTTTAGGTTGAACGTTAAAGGTAAATTCAACACCCTCTTCACGGGCATTTTTAACTTCACGTTTTGAGCCTGGCATGTTTTCTTCGTCACGACGATAAGCACAAGTTACTTTTGTAGCACCTTGGCGAATAGAGGTTCTTACACAGTCCATTGCTGTATCACCACCGCCTAACACGACGACTTTTTCGTTAGCCATATCGATATAAGCTTGTTTGTCTTCGGCATAGCCCATAACACGATTGGTGTTACCGATTAAGAATGGTAGTGCATCAAACACACCATCAGCGTCTTCATTCTCAAGTCCTGCACGCATACTTTGATACGTACCAACACCTAAGAACACGGCATCATATTCAGCGAGTATTTCATCAAGGGTAACATCTACGCCAACCTCAGTGTTTAACTTAAACTCGACACCCATTTCAGTGAAAATTTCACGACGCTTTTGCATCACTTCTTTTTCAAGCTTGAATGAAGGAATACCAAACGTAAGAAGTCCGCCAATTTCTGGATGACGGTCAAACACCACAGGTTTTACACCGTTACGTACTAAAATATCCGCACAGCCCAAGCCTGCCGGGCCTGCACCAATAATTGCTACTTTTTTGTCAGACCAAACCACATACGACATATCTGGTTTCCAGCCCATCTTAAAGGCTGTATCTGTGATGTACTTTTCGATATTACCGATAGTAACAGCACCGAATTCCTCTTCAAGTGTACATGAGCCTTCACACAAACGATCTTGTGGACAAACTCGTCCACACACCTCTGGTAAGCTGTTAGTTCGGTGAGAAAGCTCTGCCGCTTCTAAAATACGGCCAGTACGAATGAGCTTTAACCATTGTGGAATATAGTTATGTACCGGACATTTCCATTCGCAATACGGGTTACCACAATCCAAACAGCGGTCCGCTTGTGAGTTTACTTGTGTCTCAGAAAACGGCTCGTAAATTTCGACGAAAGATTGCTTACGCGCTGAAATTGGCTTTTTACGCGGATCAACACGTTGTACATCGATAAACTGGTATACATTTTCGCTCATACTACCCCCTTACTGAGCCTGAACACGAAGCTCTGCGCTGCTGCGCGCTCGGTGTCCGAGTAAACTTTTTACATCACTAGATTTTGGCTTAACCAATTTAAACATTGGAATGTATAAATCAAAGTTAGCTAAAATCTGCTCAGCGCGGTTTGAGCCTGTAAGCTCTAAATGCTCAGCAATTAGGCCGCGTAAATGTTCTTGGTGTGATGCCAACCCTTCGAGCGTGACAATTTCAACAAGCTCAGGGTTAATGCGTTTTTCAAAGTCATTGCCTTCATCAAGAATATAAGCAAAACCACCTGTCATACCTGCACCAAAGTTGATACCTACTTTGCCAAGCACGCAAACCACACCACCGGTCATATATTCACAGCCGTTGTCACCAACACCTTCTACAACCGCTTGAACACCAGAGTTACGAACTGCAAAACGCTCACCAGCACAACCTGCCGCAAATAATTTGCCGCCTGTAGCACCATATAAACAGGTATTACCGGCAATAGTCGCTTTGTGGCTTTCGAACGATGAACCCAGCGGTGGACGAATTACCAGCTTACCGCCAGCCATCCCCTTACCAACATAGTCATTCGCATCGCCTACTAATGTCATTTCAAGGCCACCAGCATTCCATACACCAAATGATTGACCCGCTGTACCATGAAGCTCAATAGAGACAGGATCAGCTGCCATACCTTGGTTACCATGTTTAGAGGCAATATAGCCCGATAACATCGCACCCACTGAGCGGTCAGTATTACAAATACGACTTACCAATGAGGTGCCCGATTTTTCATCAATCGCTTGTTTTGCTTTTTCAAGCAAGGTTTCATTTAGCTGACCTAAATAATGCGAACTATTAGGTGCACTGCAATACAGAGTCTCACCAGTTGGGTTATTTGGTACCGCAACCACAGATGACAAATCTACTTTCTTTTGCTTCTCTGTTTTGCCTTCAATGGCTTCAAGCAGGTCCAAACGACCTATTAAATCGGTTAATCGAGTAACCCCTAAGCTTGCCATTATTTGGCGCGCTTCTTCGGCAATAAACTTAAAGTAGTTCATCGCCATTTCTGGCAGACCATGATAATGCTTTTGACGAAGCGTATCGTCTTGCGTTGCAACACCGGTCGCACAGTTGTTTAAGTGACAAATACGCAGATACTTACAACCAAGCGCCACCATAGGGCCGGTACCAAAGCCAAAGCTTTCAGCACCTAAAATAGCCGCCTTGATGATATCTAGACCCGTTTTAAGGCCACCATCAGTTTGTAGACGAATACGATGACGTAAACCATTTTCTACTAGCGCTTGCTGGGTTTCAGCAAGACCAAGCTCCCAAGGACTTCCTGCATACTTAACAGAAGTAAGTGGGCTTGCACCTGTACCACCGTCATAACCAGCAATGGTGATTAAATCGGCATACGCTTTTGCTACACCTGTTGCGATAGTACCTACACCCGGCTCCGAAACGAGTTTCACCGAAATCAGTGCATCTGGGTTTACTTGTTTTAAATCGAAAATAAGCTGAGCTAAATCTTCGATTGAGTAAATATCGTGATGCGGCGGAGGTGAAATCAAGGTCACACCCGGTACCGAGTAACGTAATTTTGCAATATATGGCGTTACTTTTTCACCCGGTAATTGACCACCCTCACCTGGTTTTGCACCTTGCGCCACTTTAATCTGAATTACATCAGCGCTACGTAAGTAGTGTGGTGTTACGCCAAAGCGGCCAGATGCAACTTGCTTAATACGCGAGTTTTTCTCTGTGCCGTAGCGAAGTTTGTCTTCACCACCTTCGCCTGAGTTTGAACAACCACCTAAACGGTTCATTGCAATCGCGAGCGCTTCATGAGCCTCTGGCGATAACGCACCAATACTCATTGCTGCTGAGTCAAAACGCTTGTAGAGCTCAGTTGCCGGCTCAACGTCATCGATATTCACACCAGCTTCAGGAATTTTCACAGCCAACATGTCACGTAAATTGGTGATCGGGCGGTTATTTACTAAATCAGCGTAGGCTACATAGTCGCTATATTCCCCAGAACGCACAGCTTTTTGCAGTGTCTGGATAACGTCTGGGTTGTACGCATGGTATTCACCACCATGAACATATTTTAATAAGCCGCCATGGCTTAATAATTTACGTTTACTAAAGGCTAACTTATGTAGTTTGCGTTGGTCATCATCAAAGTCTGTAAAACAAGCCCCTTTGATGCGACTTGCCACGCCATTAAAACAGGTTTCTACAACTGCATCTGATAAACCAACGGCTTCAAATAACATCGAACAGCGATACGAAGCAACAGTACTAATGCCCATTTTCGACATGATTTTATATAGACCTTTATTTATCGCATTACGATAAGCAAGGGTTACTTCACAGTAGCTCTTGTTTAAGATCTTTTTGTCAGTCATCGCAACTAACGATTCATACGCAAGATACGGATAAATTGCTGTTGCACCAAAGCCTAGTAATACAGCAAATTGGTGTGCATCACGGACACTGCCCGATTCAATAATGATATTTGATTCACAGCGTAAGTTGTTATCAACTAAACGTTTTTGAACAGACCCTACCGCCATTGCAGCCGGGATAGGCAAGTGCGTTTCACTAAAGTTACGGTCACTTAAAATAAGCATTACACAGCCCGATGCTGCTTTTGCTTGCGCTTCATCACAGATACGGGTGATCGCTTTCTCTAAGCCTTCTTCTTTGGTGTAAGTAATATCAATTTTACAATAGCTGTAATGTTCATCGTCAGCATTGATAAGCTGTTGCATGTCTGCATACATCAAAATTGGCGTATCAAACTGTAAACGCTTAGCATGGCCTGTTGTTTCATTAAATACGTTTTGCTCACTACCAATACAAGTAGCTAAAGACATAACGTGATTTTCACGAAGTGGATCAATCGGTGGATTGGTTACTTGTGCGAATTTTTGTCTGAAGTAATCGAACAGTGAACGATGACCTTCTGAAAGTACCGCAAATGGCGTGTCATCACCCATTGAGCCTGTTGCTTCTTGACCATTTTCGCCCATTACACGAATAACGCTATCAAGTTCTTCGTTGGTGTAACCAAACATTTTTTGGTACTTAAGCAGAGTTTCATCATCAAATGAACGGTTGCCCGCATCTTTCTCTGAGAGTTGCTCAAACGGTGTTAAACGCTTAACGTTTGCTTCTAGCCATGCTTTATATGGATGGCGTGATTTAAGGTCTTGGTCAATCTCATCTGAATGCCAAATCTTCCCTTGATGAGTATCTATAACTAATAGCTCACCAGGGCCAACACGGCCTTTCTCAACCACTTCGTCTGGTGCGTAGTCCCAAATACCTACTTCTGAGGCAAGGGTAATGAAACCATCTTGAGTGATTACATAGCGAGCTGGACGCAAGCCATTACGGTCAAGGTTACAGGCTGCAAAACGACCATCTGACATTACAATACCTGCCGGGCCATCCCATGGTTCCATGTGCATTGAGTTGAAGTCATAGAATGCACGTAAGTCATCATCCATGGCACGGTTCTTTTGCCATGCTGGTGGTACAAGCATACGCATAGCACGGAATAAATCCATACCACCCGCTAAGAACAACTCAAGCATATTATCTAAGCTTGAAGAGTCAGAGCCACTTTCGTTCACGAAAGGCGCTGCTGATTGCAAATCAGGAATAAGTGGTGAGGCAAACTTGTACGCACGGGCACGAGCCCACTGGCGGTTACCTTGAATAGTATTAATTTCACCATTATGCGCTAAATAGCGGAATGGTTGCGCCAATGGCCAACGAGGTTGTGTATTAGTAGAGAAACGTTGGTGGAATACACAAATCGCACTGGTCATGCGAATGTCAGCTAAATCTAAATAAAAGTTAGGTAAGTCTACAGGCATCATTAAGCCTTTATAGACAGTAACTAAACCAGATAAGCTGGCAATATAAAAATGTTCATCGTTTTCGAGGCGCTTTTCTGCACGACGACGTGCTACATACAAGCGACGCTCTAAATCTTTTGGACGCCAGCCTTCTGGTGCGCTCACAAAAATTTGTTCAAAGCCCGGTAGTTGTTTTTTTGCAATTGGCCCTAAACATGATGAATCTGTTGGCACTACACGCCAACCCTGAATACTCAAGGTTTCTTTTTCAAGTTCTTCACTCAGCACATCTTTAGATGTTTGTGCAAGTACAGGATCAGCATTTAAAAATACCATGCCGACTGCGTAGTTCTTACCTAAATGCCAATCATGTTCGCTGGCAATAGCACGAAAGAAACTATCGGGTTTTTGCATTAATAAACCACAGCCATCACCGGTTTTACCATCTGCAGAAATACCGCCTCGGTGTTCCATGCGATCTAAGCCCGTGATTGCTGTTCGAATCAAGCGGTGACTCGCTTGACCATTGACCTGGGCTATTAAGCCAAAGCCACAATTATCTTTTTCTAATTTTGAGTCATATAACATAGACCCCTCCCCTTGCTACAACGACTAGCGATTCAGTCTTTTGCGACAGTGCTAGCAGACGAACAAAACTATCGCCAATTGTTCCATGAGTCAATAGAGATTTGAATACATATTCATATTCTTGAATATTTCTCACTTGGAGGCACATATTAAATACTAAGCAATTTTTTTACATTTAGACGTATTTTTACCGTTATTTTTTTATGACACTGGTGTCAAATTTAACAACTTGTAAAAAAGCAATCTAAAAACCCGCACCTTTACGTTAACGTAAACTGCACTGACAAATGAATAATTATTCAACTTATGAATATCAATGCAGCTTTTTATGGGGTCTCACCTAGCACAGTTGCATCATTATTTACTCTTGGCTTTAGCATAGTTACAAACTATGTATCTGAGCAGACTACCTTAGTCGCAATGACTGAGTTTCTTTACCTATGCGTCAACAAACAGCAATTTAAAAGTGTCCGCTGCGGACACTTTTTCTGTCCGCGGACAGGCAGTAACTCATCAAATAAAATAAAATACATTAAAAATCAATATATTAAGTTTTGGCACGCTATTGGTATAGATAAGACATCAGCGAAATTGAGGATTTCAAAATGTTCACTATCAGTTTGTTTATGGCTTCTCCACTTACCATGCTTGCCGTTGGCTTCATGATTGTGTGTTTTGAGAATCGTAAGGAGTTATGATGATTAAGGATACCAGCGCCCAAGATATTACCGTGGCTAAGAAAAACACCATTAAAAAACCACTTATGTTAGCAGCGGGTGTAATACTTGTTGGTGCGCTTGGCTTTCAAGCTTTGTTTGCCAGTAACGATGGCAGCATTTCGGTTGATGCAGCAAGCCTACAAATTAGTGAAGTGAGCCAAAAGACGCTCACCAGAGATGTGGCAGCGAGCGGTAAAATCGTTGCAGCTAATGCGCCAAAGGTTTACAGCCCTGAACGTGGCTTTGTCGATTTAAAAGTAAAAGCCGGTGATAGCGTTGAAGTAAATGAAGTGATTGCAACCGTTACCAGCCCTGAGCTAACCAACGAATTAAAACAGCAACAATCAGTATTAGCGCGATTAGAAGGAGAATTACAACGCAAGCAACTTGAAGCGCGCAGGCAAAAGCTGAGCCTTACCAAAGCACTCGATTTAGCGCAAGTTGAACTAAATGCCGCAGATAGAGAAAACCGCCGCGCTAAAATCTCAATCGAAAAACATTTAATTAGCCAAATAGATTTAGAAAAAGCCGTTGATGATTTAGCTCGTGCCAAGCTTTCTTATAAGCATGCTGAGCAAGAGGTCAGCTTAGCTAAAGATACCCTCGCATTTGAGCTAAAAGCAGCAGAGCGCGATCTGGCGCGTCAGCAATTGATTGTTGATGACTTACTAAGGCAAGTAAATGAACTCACCATTACCGCCAGCGTAAGCGGCATTGTGGGTAACTTATTAGTGCAACAAAAAGAGGCGGTAACACAAAGCCAACCGTTAATGACATTGGTCGATTTAAGTAACTTTGAAGCAGAACTGCAAGTACCAGAAAGCTACGCCAACGAGCTAGGTCTTGGTATGCAAGTAGAACTTACTTTAGGCGCACGTCATGTAACAGGCACCCTATCGGCTATTTCGCCTGAAGTGAATAATCGCGAGGTCACTACCCGCGTACGCTTTGACAATGAGATTTCTGGCATTCGCCAAAACCAACGCTTAACCGCACGTATTTTATTAGAGAATCGCGACAATGTATTGCAGGTAAAACGCGGCGCATTCTTACAACAAGGTGGCACCCATGCTTATAAAGTTGACGGTGACATGGCTTATTTAATCGATATAAAAACCGGTGCAAGCAGTATCAATGCTGTCGAGATTATTGAAGGCGTAGAGCCTGGCGATAAGTTAATTATCTCGAATTACGATCGCTTTAAAAAAGCACCCACACTGGTTTTACGCTAACAAATAAAAGGAATAATCAACATGCTTACAATGAACAACATCAGCAAAGTGTATCAAACAGATATGGTACAAACGCACGCCCTTCGCGACTTCAACCTACAAGTAGAAGAAGGTGAATTTATTGCCGTAACAGGCCCGAGTGGCTCAGGTAAAACCACCTTTTTAAACATCGCCGGTATGTTAGAACCATTTAGCGAAGGCCAATACATGCTAGACGGTATTGATGTGGGTAAGCTCAACGACAACCAGCGTGCTGACTTACGTAATCAAAAAATTGGTTTTATTTTCCAAGGCTTCAACCTTATTCCAGATTTGAACCTCTACGAAAATATTGAAGTACCACTGCGTTATCGCGGTATCAAAGCTGCTGAGCGTAAACGCCGAATTGAACAATGCCTTGAGCAAGTTGGTTTAGCCTCACGCGCTAAACACTTACCGCAACAACTTTCTGGTGGTCAACAGCAACGTGTCGCTATTGCCAGAGCCCTTGCAGGTGAACCACGCTTTTTACTCGCCGATGAGCCAACTGGTAATTTAGATAGCCTTATGGCGCGTCAGGTAATGGAGCTGCTTGAGCAAATCAACCGTGATGGCGCAACCATCATCATGGTAACCCATGATCCAGAGCTTGCCCGCAGAGCACCTCGTAATATCCAAGTTGTTGATGGCCAACTCGCTGACTTCACTTTGTATCAAGGCACCCAAAACCTTAAAGCGGCTGGAGTGTAACCATGTTCCTTCATTATTTAGATTTAAGCTGGCGCAGCTTTAAGCGCACGCCACTAGTAAGCTTTTTAATGGTGCTGGCTATTGCCATTGGTATTGGCGTAACCATGACAAGTTTATCTGTGTATCACATGATGTCGGCAGACCCTATTCCTGAAAAAAGTAGCGATCTTTACTCTGTGCAGTTACAAACCATGGATGAAGGCCGTACGTGGTGGACAATCGATAACATGCCACTGCAATTAACCTATCAAGATGCAGTCAACCTTAACCAGGCCAAAGCAGGTGGCAAGCGTGTCACTATGGTTAGAACGGGTTTTTCGGTTTATTTAGACTCAGATAAAGTTAAACCATTTATTGGTCAAGCTCGTCTAACCACCCCTGATTTTTTCGATATGTTTAACTTATCGTTTATTTATGGTGGGGTTTGGAGCGCGCAACAAGAAGCCGATGCAGCACCTGTCGTGGTTATCAATAAAGAATTAAACGACAAATTATTCGCTGGTGAAAACCCGGTAGGCAAAATGGTGTACCTCGATGATGCTAGTTACGAAGTCATTGGCGTGATTGATGATTGGGATATCACTACCAAATACTATGACTTGAATAACGGTGCATTTAATAAAACCGAACAACTATTTTTACCATTTAGCCTAATGAAAGCACGCCAGCTTGAAAACTGGGGTAATACCAATGGTTGGAAGCACGAAAAAACCAATACCTTTAATGACAAGCTCAATTCAGAAATGGTGTGGTTACAGTTTTGGGTTGAACTAAAAACACCTGCAGAAAAGCAAGCTTACCAAGACTTTTTAATGGCCTATATGCAAGAACAACAGAAGCTAGGTCGTTTTAACCGTGAAAAATTAACCGCCACCTTACGCGATGTAAATGAGTGGATGAAGTACAACAATGTTGTCAGCGAAGACAACGAAATTCTGGTTGGCCTAAGCTTTATGTTTTTAGCGGTATGCCTTGCCAACATTTTAGGTCTATTACTAGCGAAATTTTTACGCCGCGCTCCTGAGGTCGGTGTACGCCGTGCATTAGGTGCCAGCAAACGCCAAATATTCTTTCAACATATTGTTGAGGTAGCCATGTTAGGTTTCTTAGGTGGCATCTTCGGAATTATTTTGGCACAAGTGGGCTTATTAGGCGTACGTCAAAGCTATAGCTACTACCAAAGCTTAGCCACTATGGACTTAACCATGTTACTCAGCGCACCTGTGATTGCAATTAGCACCTGTGTGATAGCGGGTCTGTACCCTGCTTGGCTGGTGTGTAAAACCAACCCTGCTATTTACCTTAAGAGCCAATAAGGAAGACACCATGTTAGAAATCAAACCTATCTTTCACGCCTTATGCCGCTCAAAAGTTGGCGCTATTTTATTACTGATCCAAATTGCCATCACCACTGCAATTGTTAGTAACGCGGCGTTTATTATTCAAGACAGAATTAGCTATTTAAGCCAAGAAACAGGCTACCCTGAACAAGACATTTTTGTTTTTAATGTCATGATGTTTGGCAAAGATGTGTCTCCGTCTCAGCAATATGAGCTTGATGAAGCCATGCTTCGTCAAATACCTGGGGTAGTCGATGCCGCTTATTCAAGTAACACACCGCTTTCGGGCAGTGGTTCTTCGTCAGATTTTAGTTTAAAGCCAGCACCTGAAGAGAGTAAATCAGCACGTAGCTCTTACATGTTTATCGATGAGCATGGCATTAATACCTATGGCGTTAAACTCATTGCTGGGCGTAACTATACCGAAGACGAAGTGATCGTAACCGATAACTATGATGAGCTTTCAAAAGTAACAGTTGTCACTAAAACCCTACTCGATGAGCTGTTTCCTGACGGCAATGGTTTAGGTCAAACTGTCTATTTTGGTGACATTCCAATGAAAGTGATTGGTGTTGTCGAACTAATGAAAGGCCCATGGCTTAAAGACAGCCGTCCAGATAACGTAGCACTGCTGCCTTTTATTAAGCCTGGAACAAATGCACGCTTTGTAGTTAGAACAGAGCCTGGTCAACGTCAATCAGTCATGAACCGTGTTGAAGAAGCCATGTTAAAAAACTACAACAAACGCGTTATCTCTCGCATTCGTGGCTTAGATGACGATAAAGAGTCATACATGGCTGAAGATACATTAATGATGCGCATGCTGATTGTACTAATTACTATTTTAGTGTTGGTGACAGCCCTAGGTATTTTCGGCCTAACGCTGTTCAATATTAGTAAGCGTACAAAGCAAATTGGTACTCGCCGCGCTTTAGGTGCCAGAAAGTCAGCCATTATCAGCTACTTCTTAGTTGAAAACGCCATGATATGTGTTGTTGGTTTAGTGATTGGCGTGATTGCTGCCGTGTATTTAGGCCAGTTACTCATGCAGCACTTCTCAATTGCTCAGCTTGATATTAGCTACGTGCTTGTAACAGCACTTGCTGTTTTCGTTATGAGCTTATTAGCGGTACTTGCACCTGCAAAACGGGCTGCGAATATCTCACCGAGCATTGCAACTCGAACCATTTAGTTCTCCCAACCTATGCTACACTGGATTAACAGTGTAGCATTCATCTTGCACCCTTATTAGGACAATAACTAAAACAATAATATGGAAAAAATACTTATCGTCGATGATAACCCAGCCATTTTGGATGCGTTATCGTTGTTACTCGAAATTCACGATTTTGATGTTGTTACGGCAAGCAACCCTTTTGAGGCAATTCAAGCCGTACAATACCAACGCATTGCACTTGTTATTCAAGACATGAACTTTACCGCCGACACCACTTCCGGCGAAGAAGGCAAAGCGCTTTTCTATGCCTTACGAGACATTAATCCTCACCTTCCGATTATTTTGATCACCGCATGGACAGAGCTTTCTACTGCCGTTGAACTTGTCAAAGCAGGGGCTGCTGATTACCTGCCAAAACCATGGGACGATGCCAAGCTACTTACTTGTGTAAATAACCTAATAGAGCTGGGTAAAGCAAAACAGCAAAACGAAACCTTTACCCGCCACCAGCAAGAACGTGACGCATCTGTGCAACAAGCAAATTTAGTGGGTTTGATATATAAAAGTACCGCTATGGAGCACATTGTTAATCTTGCGATTCAAGTTGCTAAATCGGATATTTCGGTGCTGATCACAGGCCCTAACGGCAGCGGTAAAGAACGCATTGCACACATAATTCAGGCCAATTCTTTATTAGCAGATAAACCCTTTATCACTGTTAATGCCGGCGCTCTGCCTAGCGACCTTATTGAGGCTGAGTTATTTGGTGCCGAAGCTGGCGCCTATACAGGCATTACCAAACAGCGCATTGGTCGATTTGAAGCGGCCGATGGTGGCACCTTATTTTTAGACGAAATTGGTAACTTGCCACTTTCTGGGCAAATGAAGCTATTACGCATTTTACAAACCGGTGAATTTGAGCGCTTAGGTTCAACACAAACACGTAAAGTGAATGTTAGGGTCATTTCAGCAACCAATGAAGATTTAAGCCATGCAATTAAAACAGGTCAATTTCGTGAAGACCTTTACTACCGCTTAAATGTGATTGAGTTAAATTTACCAAGCCTAGCTCATCGCCCTGATGATATTTTAGCTTTGGTCGCACACTTCTTACCTGAGCGCACCCTGTCGTTAAGTACAGAAAAAGCCCTGCTCGCCCATAGTTGGCCGGGGAATGTTCGTGAGCTTGAAAATGCCTGTAAACGCGCTGGCGTTTTAAAACCCACAGGGGTGATTGAGCTTGCTGATTTTGGCTTACAAGTTGAAACAAACAGCCCATCACAAACAAGAGCAGAGCCTAACAAACAAGAGATTGAACTTGCCATGCGCGAGTACAAAGGTGTGATTGCTAAAGTGGCTCGCCATTTTGGCCTTAGTCGTCAAGCACTTTATCGCAGGCTTGATAAATTTAAGATTGAATACTAATGCGTTTTTCGTTTCGATATAAAATCATAACCTTATGCATGGCAGCGTCTGCATTGCCACTTATGTTGGTTTGTTACTTTGCGGGTATAAGCTTGTTTTACAGCCTATTAGCCCTGCTCGCTTGCGCTTTGATCAGCGGGCTTTTTGCCGCGCAATTATCAACTCCGCTTATTGATGGCATGAACTCACTCGAAACCGGGTTGCTTAATTTTAAAGATGGTGAGCTGGCTACATTATTAGCCTATGATGGCAGCGATGAGCTAGGTGATTTATGCCGGCTTTATAACCAAACCGCAAAACAGCTTCGCCAAGAAAAACAATGGATATATCAGCGCGAGTTGATGCTCGACAAAGTATTACAAAGCTCGCCACAAGCTGTGCTTTTGACTAACGACCAAGGCTTTATTGTGTATAGCAACCACAGTGCTCGTAGCTTACTCGATGCTAAGTCAGCCCTTGAAGGTGCCAAGCTCGAAAACTTATTAGATTCAAGCTGCGAGCAATTAACGCGTGCCATTCACAAAGGCGTTGATGGCTTATTTACCCTCGATAAATCAGATCAAGAATCACAAACTTGGCATATGGCAACAGGCCGATTATTGCTTAATAATCAGTTTCACCAACTGTTTGTTTTTAAACAGCTGACCCGCGAACTAAGCCGCCAAGAAGTAGAAGTATGGAAAAAAGTCATTCGTATCATTAGCCATGAGCTTAACAACTCACTAGGGCCAATGTCATCTATGCTTCATAGCGCGCAACTATTAACAAAAGAAGTCGACGAGCCACGCTTAAAACGGGTATTTACCACCATTGAAGACCGCATAAAACACCTTAATGAGTTTGTACAAGGCTATGGCAAATTTGCTAAGTTACCCACCCCTCAACTGTCGACGATTAACTGGCCGACACTGATTGAGCAATTAAAAAGTCAGTGGCAGGTTGAGGTTTTACTTGATGAACGTGTAACAACTGACGCTGATCATACCCAACTCGAGCAGTTACTTATAAACCTATTAAAAAATGCCTATGAATCCGGTTCAAACCCAGAAGATGTCAGCTTAACTGTGCAACAAGAAACAAGTGGCACACACATCACAGTAAGTGATAAAGGCAAGGGTATGAGTGAGGCTGTAATGGCCAACGCACTAATTCCCTTTTACTCAACCAAAGCAACTGGCAGTGGTTTAGGGTTAGCACTATGCAGAGAAATAGTTGAAGCGCACCACGGGCAAATTAGCCTACATAACCGTGAGCACGGTGGTTTGAGCGTGCATGTTTTATTACCCGGGTAATACCACCGCTTACTAATCTTAAGCGAATGGCTATAAAAAAAGCCGCAGTTTGCGGCTTTTTTCTACACTAAATATAATTATTCAGCGTCTTTTTCTTTGTACTTTGCAGCTGTTTCAGTGATTAGTGGCTGTAATTCACCACGTTGAAACATTTCGATGATAATGTCACAACCACCGATAAGCTCGCCTTCTACCCATAATTGTGGGAATGTTGGCCAGTTTGCGTATGCAGGTAACTCTGCACGGATATCTGGGTTAAGTAGAATGTCAACGTAAGCAAACTGCTCACCACATGCCATAAGTGCTTGTGATGCTTGTGAAGAAAAACCACAGTTAGGTAACTTTGGTGATCCTTTCATGTAAAGAAGGATTGGATTTTCAGAAATTTGCTGTTTAATTTTATCGATGGTTTCCATTTACAACCTCAAAAAAGACATTAGCTTACTACATTGGCCTTGAAAAAGTTTCACAGTGGCCTCAGATATATAACTTAAATCGGCATTCGTAGCCACAATTTAAAATAGTCTTTAGCAATAGCATTGCTGTTTGCTAAAACTTGAGTAAAATACTCAACAATTATAGTAACACTATAATACCACTTGGTATAGGGAAGTACGCTGTTTACCTTGCTATTACCTATAACTGAGTGGACTATCAACCAAGAAGATGGAGATAAAAAATGGCATTTGAACTACCGTCACTACCATACGCAATCGATGCATTAGAGCCACATATTTCAAAAGAGACTCTAGAGTTTCACCACGGTAAACACCACAACACTTACGTTGTGAAATTAAACGGTCTGATCCCAGGCACAGAATTCGAAAACAAATCTTTAGAAGAAATCGTATGTTCTTCAGAAGGTGGCGTATTTAACAATGCTGCACAAATCTGGAACCACACTTTCTACTGGAACAGCCTATCTCCAAACGGTGGTGGCGAGCCTACAGGCGCAATTGCTGACGCGATCAACGCTAAATGGGGTTCTTTCGACGCATTCAAAGAAGCGTTAAACGACAAAGCAGTAAACAACTTCGGTTCAAGCTGGACTTGGTTAGTTAAACTAGCTGATGGCACACTTGATATCGTAAACACGTCAAATGCTGCAACGCCATTAACTGATGAAGGTGTTACTCCAATCCTAACTGTGGATCTGTGGGAACACGCTTACTACATCGATTACCGTAACGTACGTCCTGATTACCTAAAAGGTTTCTGGGCATTAGTTAACTGGGACTTCGCGAACGCTAACTTCGCTTAATCTTCTGTTACAAACAGTAATCAAAAAAGACGCTTCGGCGTCTTTTTTATTGTCCTTTGCACGCCCCCTCTGACCCGCAGCCAACCACTCACCCAAAAAGCCTAATCAGGATGAGCTTTTTTCAATTAAATTCTTAATTTTCTTGCGCAAAAATTCAAAATCGTGACTAAGCTTTAATTAACCTTTGCTTTTCTCTTAATCTAATTACACGTCATTTTAGCGGGTTTTCGGAGGTCTCTATGAGTATTTTTGAGCATTACCAATCACGATACGAAGCAGCGCAAGAAGAAGAATACAGTATTGAGGAATTTCTCGAGATCTGTAAGAAGGATAAATCAGCTTATGCCAGCGCACCTGAACGGTTATTGATGGCTATTGGCGAACCTGAAATTATCGACACATCAACCGATGCGCGCTTAAGCAGGCTGTTTTCAAATCGTGTAGTTGCACGCTACCCGGCATTTCACGATTTTTATGGTATGGAAGATGCCATAGAGCAAATCGTCTCTTATCTAAAACATGCTGCGCAAGGCTTAGAAGAATGTAAGCAAGTACTGTATTTACTTGGCCCTGTAGGGGGTGGTAAATCATCAATTGCTGAAAAACTAAAATACTTAATGCAACAAGTACCTATTTATTCAATTAAAGGCTCGCCTGTTAACGACCACCCTTTAGCCTTATTTGATCCAAATGAAGACGCCGAGCTTTTAGAGAAAGAATATGGCATTAAACCGCGTTATTTAAAAACGGTGATGTCACCGTGGGCTGCAAAACGCTTAAGTGAATTTAATGGTGACATTAGTCAATTTAGAGTGGTTAAGCGCTACCCATCTATTTTAAATCAAGTCGCGATTGCTAAAACTGAGCCCGGCGATGAAAACAACCAAGACATTTCAGCGTTAGTCGGTAAAGTCGATATTCGCCAACTTGAGCACTTTGCACAAAACGACCCAGATGCGTATGCCTACTCCGGTGCACTTTGTTTAGCAAACCAAGGCTTGATGGAGTTTGTAGAAATGTTTAAAGCACCAATCAAGGTGCTACACCCACTACTTACAGCAACGCAAGAAGGTAACTACAACGGCACAGAAGGCATTAGCGCCCTACCGTTTAATGGTATGATTCTGGCTCACTCTAATGAATCTGAGTGGCAAACATTCAAGAACAATAAAAACAATGAGGCATTTTTAGACCGTGTTTACATCGTCAAAGTACCTTATTGTTTACGTGTTTCTGAAGAGGTCAAAATTTACAATAAACTACTCGAAAATAGTGAGTTACATGACGCCCCTTGTGCACCCGGCACATTAAAAACACTGGCGCAATTTACCACCCTTTCACGCATGAAAGAGCCAGAAAACTCAAGCATTTATTCAAAAATGCGGGTGTATGACGGCGAAAGCTTAAAAGACACCGATCCGAAAGCGAAGTCGTATCAAGAATACCGCGACTACGCAGGTGTTGATGAAGGCATGACAGGGCTTTCTACCCGCTTTGCGTTTAAGATTCTGTCGCGGGTATTTAACTTTGATACTACCGAAGTGGCTGCCAACCCTGTGCACTTATTTTATGTGCTTGAGCAACAAATTGAGCGTGAGCAGTTTTCAGCCGATGTTGAAGAGCGTTACTTAAGTCACTTAAAAGGCTACCTCATTCCTCAATACGTGGAGTTTATTGGTAAAGAGTTACAAACGGCCTATTTAGAATCTTACTCAGAATACGGGCAAAACATCTTTGACCGTTATGTCACCTATGCTGATTTTTGGATCCAAGATCAAGAATACCGTGACCCAGATACCGGCCAGCTATTTGACCGTGCAGCACTTAACGCAGAGCTTGAAAAGATTGAAAAACCTGCGGGAATTTCAAATCCGAAAGATTTCCGTAATGAAATAGTCAATTTCGTACTGCGTGCACGCGCGCACAACCAAGGTAAGAATCCGCTTTGGACTAGCTACGAAAAACTTCGCACAGTTATTGAGAAGAAAATGTTCTCAAATACAGAAGATCTCCTGCCGGTTATTTCGTTCAATGCGAAAACATCAGCTGAAGATCAGAAAAAACACGAAGACTTTGTCAATCGTATGGTTGAGAAAGGCTATACCCAAAAACAAGTACGTTTACTTTCTGAATGGTATTTACGCGTTAGAAAATCGCAGTAAAAAACGTTTGTTTTAAGGGGGTTGTTATGGCGCATTTTATTGACCGACGCCTGAATGGAAAAAACAAAAGTACCTTGAATCGTCAACGATTCATCAGGCGTTACAAAAAACAGATTAAAGAAGCGGTGTCTGATGCCATTAATAAGCGTAGCGTAACCGATACCACCAGCGGTGAAAGTATTTCTATTCCGCAACGTGATATCAGTGAGCCTATTTTTCATCAAGGACGTGGTGGTGACCGTGAACAGATCCATCCAGGCAATGACCAATTCTCTACGGGCGACAAAATTAAGCGCCCGCAAGGAGGCGGTCAAGGTGGTGGCTCTGGCGAGGGTGAAGCCAGTGATTCGGGTGAAGGACAAGACGACTTTGTGTTCTCTATTTCAAAAGATGAATACTTAGACTTATTGTTTGAAGACTTAGAGCTGCCTAACCTGCAACAAAACCAGCTCGATAAACTGGTGCAAATGAAAACCCATCGAGCCGGTTTTTGTAACGATGGCATGCCAAGCAACATTGATATTGTGCGCTCTTTACAGGGCTCACTTGCGCGAAGAGTTGCAATGACTGCTGGCAAAAAGCGTCATCTTGCTGAACTTGAAGGTCAGTTAGCGCTTTTAAAAGCCGAAGATCAGCCAGATAAAGCGGCTATCGCTTTGCTTGAACGCCAAATTGAGGAGCTGCAAAGTCGCATTAAAGCAGTGCCATTTATCGATAACTACGATTTACGTTTTCGTAATTATGAAAAACGACCACACCCCACAAGCAAAGCTGTGATGTTTTGCTTAATGGATGTGTCGGGCTCGATGGATCAAGCGACTAAAGACATGGCAAAACGCTTTTATATTTTGCTTTATCAATTTTTAACCCGTAGCTACAAAAATATAGAAGTCGTTTATATTCGCCATCATACCCAAGCGAAAGAAGTCGATGAGCAAGAGTTTTTCTATTCTCAAGAAACGGGTGGCACCATCGTCTCTAGCGCATTAAAACTGATGAACGAAATCATCGCTGAACGCTATAACCCTGAAGAATGGAATATATACGCAGCGCAAGCGTCTGATGGCGACAACTGGGCAGATGACTCACCAAATTGTGGAGAAATTTTACGTAACAAGCTTTTAAAAGCAGTACGCTACTATGCGTATATTGAAATCACAGCCCGTGCTCACCAAAGCTTATGGCGAGAGTATCAATCAATAGCACAAACCCACGACAACTTTGCAATGCAACATATTCGTGGCGTTGAGGACATTTACCCAATTTTCCGTGAATTATTTAAAAAGAATCGTCAGCAGCAAGGCGCCGCATAGCCTTGCGAGTGAGGTAAAGTATGGCCGATAAACGTATTAGCGACGGTCCTGATTGGACATTTGATTTATTAGCAGAGTATCAAACTGAGATTGAACGGGTCGCGAAAATTTATAAACTCGATACCTACCCGAATCAAATTGAGGTGATCACTGCAGAACAAATGATGGATGCCTATTCGAGTGTGGGTATGCCAATTGGCTACAGCCACTGGTCGTATGGTAAAAAATTCATTCAAACTGAGCAAAACTATAAACGTGGGCAAATGGGCCTCGCTTATGAAATTGTTATTAACTCAGACCCGTGTATTGCCTATTTAATGGAAGAAAACACACTGCCAATGCAAGCCTTGGTAATGGCCCACGCCTGCTATGGTCACAACTCATTTTTTAAAGGTAATTACTTATTTAAAACTTGGACCGACGCCAGCTCAATCATCGACTACTTATTATTTGCAAAAAACTACATTGCCAAATGCGAAGAAAAATATGGCATTAATGAGGTCGAGAATCTCATCGACTCATGCCATGCATTAATGAATTACGGTGTGGATCGCTATAAGCGCCCACAACGTATTTCGCTTTATGAAGAACAAAAACGCCAGCAAGAGCGCGAAGATTACTTACAATCACAAGTGAATGAGCTGTGGCGCACTATTCCTACCTCGCAACAAGAATCTAAAAAACGTGAGCGCCGTTTTCCTGAAGAGCCGCAAGAAAATATTTTATATTTCATCGAAAAAAATGCCCCATTGCTTGAATCATGGCAGCGTGAAGTAATCCGTATTGTGCGTAAAATTTCGCAATATTTTTATCCGCAAAAACAAACTCAAGTAATGAATGAAGGCTGGGCAACATTCTGGCATTACACTATTTTGAACCATCTATATGATGAAGGTAAGCTCACTGATTCCTTTATGCTCGAGTTCTTACAAAGCCACACCAATGTTGTGTACCAACCGCCTTACAACAGTAATTATTATTCCGGGATTAATCCTTACGCCCTTGGTTTTAACATGATGGTTGATATTCGTCGTATTTGTGAAAACCCAACTGAGGAAGATAAAAGATGGTTTCCGGAGTATGCCGGCAGTGATTGGTTAGAGACGCTGCACTTTGCAATGCAAAACTTTAAAGACGAGAGCTTTATAAGCCAGTTCTTATCGCCAAAAATTATCCGCGATTTTAAGTTATTTACTATTATTGACCATGAAAAAGAACCCACCCTAAATGTGGGTGCAATTCATGATGAAATGGGCTATCACCAAGTACGTGAAAGTTTATCAGCGCAATACAATTTAAGTAACCACGAACCCAATATTCAAGTTTACGATGTTGATGTTAGAGGTGACCGCTCTTTGACCTTACGCTATGTGCCACATAACAATATCCCCTTAGCAAACTCAAAAGATGAAGTATTAAAACACCTTTACAGGTTATGGGGCTTTAAGGTAAAACTGGAACAAGAGTCTTCAACAGGGGAAGTGTCACTACTGGGTGAATGCCCAAAAAGTGATGCCCGACACACTACAGAGTGAACCGAATGAATAAAAAGTTACTGGTTATCATCGATTCTGTCGACGATGCAAAAACGTCGTTATTACACGCTAAACAAAAAGCTAAAGGGGTTAAGCATATTGATATTGTTGCTTTTAGCTATGAAGACACCAGTAGCATTTTATTTTCTCTTCCGCCAGATGAAGCTTTGGCTATTCAAGATAAAGAGTTAGCGAAACTGCGTACTTCATTAAGTCCGCTAATTAATGACTATTTAGAAGTCGGTAGTTACACATTGCAAACACTGTGGCACGAGAGCCCCGTGCAGTGGCTGGCTAACGAAGTGACCACCTCAGACTATGAGATGGTAATTAAAACTCGCCATATTGATGAACAAACGCAATTTAGCGAGCTTGATTGGCAGCTTATTCGATTTAGCCCGCTGCCTCTTTACCTAGCTGCTGACAACAAGTGGCGTAACAATACCAATGTACTCGCTGCGCTCGATTTAGGTAGTGAGAAAGCTACAAAATACTGTTTAAATGAAGCAATTATAAAAACCGGCCTTGCCTTCGCAGAGGATTATCAGAGCGAATTTTTTGCCTGCTATACTGTCCATGTGTCGCCTTTCTTGCGAGATTTAGGGATTGTTTTTTCTGATGAGCAGGTAACTAATGCTTATGAAAAATTACCGGTTGCGCAACGTGCACTAATTGAAGCTCATAATTTAAAAGAGCAACTCAAAATTAAAGCTGGGGTGGTTGAACAAGTTATACCTAGTGTCGCCGCAAAACTTAATGCTGATTTAGTAATTATGGGGTCAGTGGGTAACACGGGCATAAAAGGGCATTTAATCGGTAATACCGCTGAGAAGGTCATGAAACTGTTAAAAACAGATATTCTCGTATTACCACCAATTGGAGTGTAAAAAAGGGCGAAGTTTCGCCCTTTTCCGTTAAGTTATAAATCTGAATACGCTGTAACTTTATTACGGCCGTTTTCTTTAGAGTGATATAAAGCTTTATCTGCAGCTTCAACCCACTTTTCATAACGATCGAACTTTTCGTCAAAACAAGCAAAACCAATACTGACGGTTAACTGAATTTGTTTTTCACCAAAATAAATTGACGAGTTCTCAATCATTGAACGCAGACGTTCAGCAAAAATATGCGCACCATCGAGATCAGTATCCAGTAAAGTTACTGCAAACTCTTCGCCACCATAGCGACCTGCCAAATCAGTTTCACGTAATGTTTTTCTAAGTAAATCAGCAATGTGACGCAGCGCTTCATCACCGCCACGGTGACCGTGTTCATCATTGACCTTTTTAAAGTGGTCAATGTCAAACATTAATAAGGTACTGCAGCCGCCACTGCGTACGATACGCATATACTCTTTACGCAGTTTTTCTTCCCAATATCCCCTATTCGTTAATTTTGTAAGGGCATCAGTTCGACTCATTTGCTCAAGCTTACTATTGGCTTCTTCTAGCTCTTTTTTATTTACCGCTTCATCGGTTACATCATAAATAATGATACAGATATGAGACACTTCACCAGTGGTCGTGGTTAAAGGAATAAAGGTGGCATTTTGATACATATGATCCGCTTTACCAGTAATTGGGCGGTAATTTTTAAAGCGGAAAATATAAGGCTGCTGCTCCCAGATAGTAAAAGAGCGATTATTTAAAATGAACACTGACTCTGATTTGCTACGGAACCATTTTTCGTCTATTGATGGAAACAAATCAAACAAATCTTTGTCTTTCACGGCACTTGGTAACAAGCCTGAATGGTTTTCCATAAACCCATTCCAAATGCAGACTTTGTAGTCTCTATCAAGCACCACAAGACCTACATCAACAGTATTAAACATATCCATTAACCAATGGAGTTCATTCATATTAAAATCAGATGCAGGCATAGTTTAATCTTCTAGTAAATAAGCGACTTTGTATTTTAAGGTTTTGAGCGAATCCTCAGTAAATAGCAGCATTAAATCACAATTAATATTATGATTTTCGATGCCATAGCTGATCTCAATCGCCAGCGTTCGTTGCCAGCGAGATTTATTAGCCTTTACCAAATCAGACACATCACAATGTTGACCCAGAACCACAGGGTGCCCTTGACTAAAGCGCATATCAAGCTGCTTTGAAAGACCACTTAAAATAGCCCCGATCAGAATATTGCTCACATCCATTAGCAACTCAAGCTCAATCTTGTTGTTAAGCTCACCTTCGTAATTCATAAGTGACGCAATTTCTTTAAAGCTTGAGTCATTTAACAGCAGCAAAGCTTCACCAGAAACACCGCCGCCTATAAAGCCTTGGCAAACTCCAGAGGTAGTCGCATTGGCATCAATAGAACGCAGTGCCATGTCTAGTTCATTAACTTCTAGGATATTAACATTCGGGATAGGCAACTTTACAAACACATTCAGTAAGCGTGCAAGCAAGTCCCCTGCTTGTCCCATTGCAACATTGGTAAGCTCTTGATAGATATCACGTACATCGGGGTCAACTTGTTCGCCCAGCCGGTGTGATAGACGCTCACGCATGGCTTTGTCTTTAATACCATGATGTTCAATGATATTAGCAAGCTTTTCTGCAGAGCAAGGTTTTTGAATAAAATCAATGGCGCCTAACTCAAGCACACGTTGATGAGCATTAGGTTGGATATCACCTGAAACAACCACGGTAAGCACATGAAGATCTTGGTCTTGAATGGCTTGAAGTACTTCATAGCCATCCATCTCAGGCATATTTAAATCAAGGAATAGTATTTCAGGCTGAATTTTTTTGATTTGCTCAATACAGTGCACACCGTCTTCAGCAAACTCAATTTTAATATCCCAATCATCGGGTAAAGAGCGCGCTAATTGCCGACGAGCTAACTTTGAATCATCACAAACTAATACCGATGTTGACATATACTCTCTCTAAACCCACACTTTTTTACTAGCCATCTTTAAGAGTGCTAACTTTATTCTTATTTTAATTCATAAAAAATAGCGGCACGGACACATGTTAATCAAACTGCTCGTTTTTTACAATTTTAAATTAGAGTAAACCTTGGAGCAATTAGATGAGTATAATACACTCAGCTTAAATGCGTTAATTTGAAGGAATTATATTATGTTACGCCCACTTATTTTTGCACTCAGTGCAGTTTGTACGTTTAGTTACGCAAATGACTTACCAGAAAATAGTCTTGATGCTGGTAAGGTATCAGCTCAGTCAAAGCCTGTTACCCTACTAGGACAAGGGGTTGAAGTCGGTCAAAAAGCACCTAATTTTAAAGTAGTAGATGATAGCTTTACACCTGTCACACTAGACAATTATCAAGGTCAAGCTGTTTTGCTCAGCGTTGTACCAAGCCTGGATACAGGGGTATGTAGCATTCAAACCAAACACTTTAATGAAAAAGTAGCTGCTGAGTACCCGAATATAGCTATGCTCACATTAAGTGCTGATTTACCGTTTGCACAAAAACGTTTTTGTAAAGCAGAAAATATCGACAAAGTCGTCACCTTATCTGATTCTGTATGGCGTGACTTTGGTAAGAACTACGGCTTGATTATCAAAGATATGGGCTTATTAACTCGTGCAGTATTTGTGCTCGATAAAGAACATAACATCGTTTACAAGCAACTAGTCGATAACCTCTCAAAAGAGCCTGATTATGACGGTGCTATTGCCGCATTGAAGAAACTGTAAAATCAGAAAACAGTTAAACAGATACAAAAAAACCGCCCTGAGGCGGTTTTTTTATTAATGAATCTAAAAGGTTAATTAACCTAATAGCTCACCAAGTTGTTGGCTAACAGCTTCAACAGCTTGGGTACCGTCTAGTTTATGGTACTGAGTGTTGCCTGCTTTTGCTTCAGCTTGGTAATAATCAACTAATGGCTTAGTTTGGTCGTGGTAGATACCTAAACGCTTACGTACTGTTTCTTCAGTATCGTCATCACGAATGATTAGGTCTTCACCAGTGATGTCATCTTTACCATCAACTTTAGGTGGGTTATAAACTACGTGATAAACACGACCAGAACCTGGGTGTACACGACGGCCGCCCATACGCTCAACGATAATTTCGTCAGCAACGTCAAATTCAATAACGTGATCAACCACCACACCATTCTCTTTCATTGCATCAGCTTGAGGAATAGTACGCGGGAAACCATCTAGTAAGAAACCTTTTTCGCAATCTGGTTTAGCGATACGCTCTTTAACTAGACCAATAATAATTTCATCAGATACTAATTGACCTGCATCCATTACTTTTTTAGCTTCAAGACCAAGTGGTGTACCTTCTTTGATTGCTGCACGCAGCATATCGCCCGTAGAAATTTGTGGAATACCGTATTTGTCCATCAAAAACTGAGCTTGAGTACCTTTACCTGCACCCGGCGCGCCCAAAAGAATAATGCGCATATCATTGTCCTCTGTGTGATACTAATCTTAAATTATGGTCGATCAGTGGAGTTTTGTTCTTAGAGCCTGAATTCTTCCACAACTGAGGCTATACCTCAAGTAACTTATACCAATTGCCTATATTAGCAGCAATAAAAAAGGGAGCACTGCTCCCTTTTCCAACTCATTGCGCTAAAACACTTATTTGCTTAAATCTAGCATAAGCTTGTTCAAGCGAGTTACAAAGCCAGCAGGGTCTTTTAGAGTACCGCGCTCTGCTAATAATGCTTGGTCAAGCAGGACATGTGACCACTGGCTGAACTTGTCTTCATCTTGCTCAACGTTTAAGTGTTTAACAAGCTGATGCTCTGGGTTAAGCTCAAAAATAGGCTTTTGCTCAGGCACAGTTTGACCAACAGATTCCATTAACTTTTGCATTTGTGAACTCATATCGTGTTCATCGGCAACAACACATGCTGGAGAATCAGTTAGACGGTGCGTAAAGCGCACATCTTTCACGCTGTCGCCAAGTGCTGACTTAATACGTTCAACTAGACCAGCTACTTCTTTTTCTGACTCTTCTTGCGCTTTTTTGGTTTCTTCGTCATCCATGTTGCCTAAATCTAAGTCACCACGGGTGATTGACTGGAATGATTTTTCGTTGAACTCTGTTAAGTAGCTCATCATCCACTCATCAACACGGTCGCTTAATAGCAATACTTCGATGCCTTTCTTACGGAAGATTTCTAAGTGTGGTGAGTTTTTCGCTGCAGCAAATGAGTCAGCAACCACATAGTAGATCTTATCCTGCTCTGGCTTCATACGTTCGATGTATTGTTCAAGCGATACATTTTGCGTGCTTTCGTCAGTATGTGTAGAAGAGAAACGCAGTAGCTTAGCAATGGCTTCTTTATTTGCCATATCCTCAGCTGGACCTTCTTTTAACACATGACCAAACTCGTTCCAGAACGTTTGGTAATCTTCTTCACGGTTTTTCGCCATACGCTCAAGCATTTTAAGTACGCGTGATGTACAACCTTTACGGATCGCTTGCGTTACTTTGTTGTCTTGTAAAATTTCACGCGACACGTTAAGTGGTAAGTCGTTTGAGTCGAGTAAACCTTTCACAAAGCGTAAGTAACTTGGCATAAACTGCTCTGCGTCATCCATGATGAAAACACGTTGCACATACAGTTTTAAACCAGTTTGACGGTCACGATTCCATAAATCGAATGGTGCTTTTTTCGGGATGTATAACAAGCTTGTGTATTCAGTTTTACCTTCAACCTTGTTGTGAGCCCAGCTTAATGGCTCTTCCCAGTCATGACCAATGTGCTTATAAAACTCTTTGTACTCTTCATCTGTTACTTCTGACTTATCGCGAGTCCAAAGTGCAGTTGCGCGGTTAATACCTTCCCACTCGCCCGGCTGCGCTGGGATTTTCTCACCATCAGGGCCTTCAGATTCAGGTACTTCTGCTTTATACATTTCAACTGGAATAGAAATATGGTCTGAGTATTTAGTTACGATGCTACGTAAACGGTACTCATCAGCAAATTCTTTCTCATCTTCACGTAAGTGTAGAATGATTTCGGTACCGCGTGTTGGCTTGTCAATCTCTTGTAATGTGTACTCGCCCTCACCTGCAGATTGCCATTCAATACCTTGGCTTTCACCTGCTTTACGAGTACGCACGGTTACTTTATCTGCAACGATAAATGCAGAGTAAAAACCAACACCAAATTGACCAATCAATTGTGAATCTTTGCTTTGGTCGCCTGTTAGGTTTTGGAAAAATTCTGCGGTGCCTGATTTTGCAATGGTACCCAGTGAATTGATCACATCTTCACGGCTCATACCAATACCGTTATCAGTAATGGTTACCGTGTTTGCTTCTTTATCGGCACTGATACGTACTTTTAGATCTGCATCGTTTTCGTATAAATCGCCATTAGAAAGCGCTAGGAAACGTAATTTATCTGCTGCATCTGACGCGTTTGATACCAGCTCACGTAGGAATATCTCTTTATTTGAATAAAGAGAATGAATCATTAGATGTAGTAACTTGCCCGTATCTGAGCCAAATTCATGTTTTGTAATGTCTTTTTGTTCTGCCATGGTAATACCTTTAACACTTTTGGTACACAGTTTGGTACACATTTCAATTGTTAAGCTTTCGCTTCTGAATCGAATATTGTGTCACTAGGTAGACAATTCAAGTGCTAACAGAAATAAAAAGCACGTAGACTTAAGCTGAACGCTCAACTAACTTTAAAAACACCTTAATACAAGTGGATAAAGAATGCACATTGTCTTGATGCTGTTTTTAGTGATCTCTAGCTGCGCTTTGACCGAAAATGTTAGCATACTTTTAGGTGGGCCAGTTTTTCTGTTAGGGCTAGCTTGCTTTAATCTTGGTTCAGATAAATGGAGAGAGAAGCAAGAAGGCTTGATAATTCTATTAGGCCTTATATGCTTAGTCCTCGTATTTATAGGAAATTTTTTTAATTGGTAGTAGGATTTGGTACTTCTAAAAATATTATTAAAAGAAGTTAAGAATGGAACTTGGTGGTATCAGTATATGGCAAATTATAATTTTAATAATCCCATTTTTTTTCGTGATTGCGCCCTGCTTACTTGCTTTGTTCTCTAGCAAAGAGAAAGGTATCCATAAACTAATTTGGTTTTTGCTATCATTTTTTATGTCTTGGATAGGTTATGCGCTCTACTTTTTCACAGTTATCAAAGAACAAAAGTCTAAGACTCCGTAGAACGCATTATTTATTATAGCAAGCTAGTAAAATTTAGTTACTTCGCTAGCTCTCTACATTCATAAACTTTACCCATCACAAATTTAGATTCTCTCTCAGAAAGATATAGATTGTACTTAATTTTAACCCTCAACCACTTTTCTAAATACTCACAGTGAAATGCCTTATTTTCCGGCATCCATTCTAATGGTGATTTAGAGCCTTTAGCTTGATTTGAATTATCTTCAACTGCTAATAAGTTTTCAAAATCATTCGCAAAAACCCGCTTTTGTTCTCGAGTCCAGTTGGCCGCGCCCGTTTCATGTGCATGAGCTAAAGGAACTATATGATCAATGTCTAAATCAGATGCTTTAGTAAAAACCTGTAAAGTATATGGATCTAACCATTCGCCCCATGAAACATTACAGCCTTTATTTCTTTTGAATTTTACAGGAGCTCGAGAGTCGCGGATCAGTATCTCAGCTCGAGTGTCTTGGCAGTCAGAGTCTGCATCTACCCAGTGAGGCCAATCTTTTCTGTTGTAACTTGTTAGAACTGGTGGAGAAGTAGGTGTGATTACTGAAGTAGATTTGTTTGTATAAGCTTTTTTCTTTACGCCATGACAATGATAGCCACCATTTTTTCGGTCATTGTGACAGCCTTCTGAATTTGTTCGTCCACTATGAGCAGCAGATGATAATGAAATCATGGATAACGATAAAAAAATGAACAGTTTCATATAAATTCCCTTTAAAACACTTAAAATTTGTTGACTATGGTTCGTTATTTTGTGTACTTTTAAATTTGCCCTCAGTTATAAATTAAAAATGCTTATTTTTTCCATTATTTATCCTTTAAGGGCATTCCATCTGTGGAGCCCCCCCATCCAAGGGTCAGAAGCTTTGGACGATTGGGGTAGGTCCAATTTCAATATTGGACCTACTTTTGATTGAGATTAAATTAGGCTTTTATAAGTTTATAACTTATCTCGAAAGCAAATCAGATTACTTACATATGAACACTTGATCTTTGCCCCTCTTTTTTGCTTGATAGACAGCTTCATCCGCATGTCTAATTGAGGCAATAATAGTTTCGTTATAATTCAACTGACTAATACCTACAGAAAATGTAAAGTTCACCTTAGCATTTAAGTAAACTATGGAGCAGTCATGAACAGATTTTGAAATTCTCTCCAATACTTCTTTTGCTTTATCAGAAGTTAATCCTTGAAAAGCGATGACAAACTCTTCTCCACCTAAACGACAAAAAAGATCACTTTTTCTCAATGATGACTTTACAATTTCTGCGAATTTACGAAGAACTAAATCACCTGCCTCATGGCCAAATTTATCGTTTATTGATTTAAAATTATCAAGGTCTATCATTGCAAAGGATAAAGGTTGTTTCTCCCTTACATGTTGATTAAAAATTACATCTATAGATTCGAAAAAGAATCTGCGATTATGAACACCCGTTAACTCATCTTTAAAGGCTAAAGTCTCAAGCTTCTTCTCAAGTTTAGCTTGTTCTCGCGCCATAAATCGATATGTACAACAATCCGCTAAAACTTCTGTGAAATGAACCTCTTCTACCGACCACTCTCTAGATTCACCTACTTGCTCGCAACATACAACTCCAATTGGAAACCCTTCTTTAAAAATTATTGTATCCAACATTGACTTAATGTTCTGTGGCTTGAGGTAATCATCGCAAAAGCTCTTGGTTCGTTCATCTGTTTCTGCATCATTGACAACTATTGAGTTACCAAAAAATATTGCAGAAAAGTATTCTGGATGATTTTTTTTCTCGATGATTGGAGGTTGTGGTGGAACTTCCGTAAAGTACCACTCAGAATTCAAAACACACTCCAAATATTTACCATCTTCAATCATCCAAATTGAAATTCGACTTACATCTAAAGCATTAAGTCCCAAAAGGATAATCTCTTTCATGAATAGATGTGTATCGGTGAGTAAATCCTCTCGCTTAGATGCAATCCTTCTTATTAAATTTGAATTAGCTACTAAACAACTTTTATCACTAGCCATTTGATTCATATTTCTTAATTACTTCATTCTTTTAAATTAGCATAAATAAATAGGGTTATATAAACTTTTAGAATGAAATTTGACAACAATTAGTTTAGCTCCTATCTTACAAATGAATTTCATAAAATTTTCATTTAGTAAATTCCCAAGCATTATAAATACCCAAGCATACAAACTTTCCTACATTCCTTTGTTTGTATGCTTTTTTTATTTTCCGCCTAATCTAAATGCTAAGTAAGCTTTATGGTAAATAGCATTAATTTGCTTCTGGATTTTATCTACCTTCTCTCGTTTCTGAGAACTAGTTAACTGTTTGCTATCATTAATTGCATTCTTGACTTTGGTTAACTTTGATATAGAACGCTGAACCTTTGCTAGCCCTGCTCTAGAACGTAGTTTGCTACCTTCATCTTCAAGCAGTTCCTTAATACGAGTAGTATCACCAAGCTCCATAGCGCGCTTATAACTTCCATAGGCTTGATTAGCAGCATCAAGCGCATCATAGAACTCATTTGCAAACTTAGTGTTCGATTTGGGTGTGTCACCTTGGTAGAAAGATTTGATCACCGGGTATCTATTAAGTGGTGTTTCAGCATTAACCTTACCAATGGCTTGTCTCGCAATCATATCGCTGATTCCAAGAACATAACTCCCCATCGTACCGGTATAACCTAAAATCACATGCTCAATTTTCTTAGGTGACCAACCAAGCGTCTTGCCCAATGCTATTGCTGTATCGCTAGTAAAAGCACTGTAACGGTCTTGGGCTTGTTTGTTTTGGTCTGCCATGCCTTCAATAGGTGCATCTCTAAAGAATGAACGGTTCAATGACGTTTCAACAAGCGGCAGTATAAATTGGGGTGTAGGGTTTAATGCCATCGTTGTCAGGGCGGCATGCATTAATGATTTTTGCAGATCCTTGCTACTCTGGTTACCCGCGGCATAATTAAACAATCTCTCAGGTATGGTGCCAAAAATCACACCTAACTCAAATGGCTTTGGAATACGCCAATGATCATCACCAGTAAAGAAATGCCAGTTAGCATCTTTGTCCCAATCAGGTAATGCCTGGTAACGTTCGTCATCATCATTATACATAGCCAATGCAAGACTAAACGCTGCGACTTTAATACCTTTCATTGCCAGTTCACGACTTAGCACTTTAATTAACTGATCATCACCTTGTGCTTTGGCCGCTCTGACGAGTTTGCTCATGCCTTGCAATCGAGCATTGAAGAATGGCAATACATCAACCATGAAATTAATTGTCGTAAAATTACCTTTTAGACTGTAATCCATTAAGTCTTTCGCTTCAAAAGCTGCTTGTCGCTTACTTTTATTGTTTGCTAATGCCGCTTCATAAGTGCTTAACCGGTTAGCATTCTCAACTTTGTCGCTTATATTTCGGTATGTTTCTAGTAGCTGCTTACCGTTGGTCACTAAACTGCCTAGATAAGTATTTATCTCGTTCTCAGATAAACCTTTCTTTGCTAATGCTCTACGAGTTTGCTGTGCGGCAGCTTCTGGATCTGCTCCATGAATATAACCACCTTGAAAGGCTGCTCCACTGAATATAAGGTCTCGGTACGCTTCATCTTCCTTAAACGCTTTTTTCAAACCTTTAACGCTGTCTGCAGCGAATTTGAACCCATCTTTATTGATCATCCAAGCATGCGCCGCATCACGAATAAAGTTCTTTGCAATAAAGTCAGGTGATAATGTAATACCTGCAGTTAAAAACCTTTTTGCGCTACGGCCGATTTTATTAACGATATTCTGGCTACCCGAGCTGTTCACTTGAATAAGTGAGCGCATGAGAGCTGGATCACTAACTAAGTAAGCTTGTGGCTCACCGTTTATCATAACTCGTACTTTACTGTTTCGATTCAATTCTTCTTGCGTCATGCTTTTAGCATCATCGCTCTTTTCATGGATCATAAAGTCAGTGCCATCAAGGTTTGATACGACTTCCTGCATCGCTTTGTTCTTGAGTGACGCTTCAATTAAAGTGCTTTGGCGAGTGATAATGTTCTCTAATAGGTCCTTGGTAGATTGCTTGCCGCCCTTAAGTTCTTTAATTTGCGCAGACTGGCCTGCAATGCCTTTTCGAGTGTGAGGCTCGACGATAGAGCGTTTGATTGCATCCATTTCTGGATCAGTTTCACCCATATCTCGGAAAAACGGGACGTAGTATTCTTCATCGAATGACTTGCGCTGTTGCGAATTGATGAGTCCAGCACCTTGGGCTACATCGAGAATAGCTGAATTGATTTTATTGTACTCAGCTCTAACCTCTTCAAAGAGTTTTTCTTTTCCTTTCGCTAGTGACTTGAGCTCTTCAATATCAGCCTTTGATAAATTATTTTCTCTTCCTTGTGCCTTTAATCGTTCAGCTCTGTGAGCCCCCATCCACGCTAACCAATCATTTAGATCGTTTTCAACCATACTAAAAACTTCGAGTAAGCCTTTCGTGTTTTCTTTGCGTTGAATGATCCCGTCTTTCCATTGCGGCGCACCATAATTGAATACACCGTGTAAAACGTCAGAAACCCCTGCTGCCAAACGTGCGCTCACATAGCCTTGTTTATTTGGATCTGTTACACCAATCGTTTCCTCAGCCTGCTTAATACCTGCAAGCCCATCAAAGATACCTTCATTCAAACGGTTCCAAAATGGAGCGCTCTTTAAAGTCTCCATAACTTCAGCCGTTCGCTCTTTCGCTTTATCTGACAAGGTTTTCTGAGCATTTTCAGTTAAACCCAGCTTTTCTTTGGCAGTGCGGTTATCTGAAGTAGTCGTTTGACTAAATTTGTTCCCCTTCTGGCTGTATGCTAACTCCCCTATTGAGTCGGTGTAAGGAGCACTTCTCGATTTAAAGCCTTTAACAATACTGTGCAGCATTTCGCGCATATGAGTAATTTCATCATCTTCACGATACATAATACCTGCTTTATCAAGTTGTGCTTTTAGCCAACGCTTTAATGCCTGCCACCAATACTTAAGCTCACCTTTACTAGGCTCATTCTCAACAAATCGTGCAAAGATCTCTTCTGCTTTTACGTCATCACTGGAATCCCAATAATCTTTATTGGCATCTTTCCAATATTGTTCAAATGCTTTTCGACCTTTCGTTTTCTTTATGCGATTTAAGAACTCTTGATGTGCTTCCTTACCAATAACAGTGTCTAAACCACCATGGGCGATAATTTCATGTGCTAAAGTTCGTTGTAAATCTGATTCACTTTCAATATTCTCTGCTATTACATAGACCGTTTTAGTTTTATCGTTATAAGCCCCCTTAACGATTGAGTCACTTAAACTCATACGCCATAGCTTCTCAGCATCGTTAGTTGATTCAAGTACATGAACATTAATTCCACTGGCGCCATTCAAAGATTTAATGAAACTATTTGCTGTTTTTTCAGCATCACCTTTTGCAACACCTTTAGGCTTTTCTTTGGCATTAGATTTAGAAAAGAACTTGATCCCCTCAGGCGTTTCTTTATGCTCTATTGTGTCAAACAATGCTTGATAAGCTTCATTGATTGGGGTTTGCTCTGAACTCAATGGGTAAGGGAATGTATTACCATCTTCAAAACCAAGTGACTCCGCCGCACTCCAAGCTTCATCACTTACTACATTTGCTAAATAATCGTTTGTGATTTTGCCTTTTTTTAACTTATCAATTATGAATGTCTCAAATGAACGCGCGGTCATTTCAACATTTGTAGACCAATACTTTTTAGATTTACGTTGATCTAATTTCAATGACCGGCTGGGTAAATCGCTTGCATTAATAACATTTCGTACCCTCTTAAACGCTTCAGCCATTTCTGGACGAACCTCATCACCTTTTAAGTGGTATGGTGATTCTGTAATAAAATCTGAGCCTCTATTTTTTTGTTTACCAAAGTGATTATCCAGTGCATGCCACCATTCATGAGCAAGGGAGCCTGAACCCGACTTTTTAGTTAAGTTAATAACCATATTGCCTGATTCGTAATGTGCTGCCGCAGGTTCTTTGCCACCCGTACCTCTGGCACCAAATGCAAGGCCAAGCTGCCCATTTAGACTAAGCGCTTTCGGAGGCACATCTATCGCTTCTGCTAAATCCATCAATGCATCATATGCTTGGTTGAGATCCTTTTGTCTCTTACCCTGTTCAACCCAATTCCCAAATTCAACACCTCGAAATCCAAATGCTTCAGTAAACGTACCAGGTGTAACGTGATCAGAGTGTCTTTCTGGCCCTGTTCGTTCCGCATTCACAGGCTTACGCATATTCGGTGTGGACTTTAATTTCTGCAACTTCTCTTCAACTGCATCTCTATTAGAGCTTAAATGCTCTCGAGCTTCGGCCGGTGTTTTGAAGTCTTGAATCTTTAATACACCACTCGCGCCCTTCCAGCCCAAATAAACTTCGCCCGTGTACCGGTCACGAAACACATTTATTTTGGAATGTCTTGCTTGTCTATTTGTTGATTGACTCTCAATTTTAATTATTTCAGCTAACTGCTTTTGCGCATCTTCTAATGTTTCAACTGCATTGTTTAAGCTTATGCGGCGACCTTGCTTTTCAATTGTGTAAAAAGTTTTAGCTGGCTTGTGCTCTTTACCATTGAACAAGCTATATTTTGCAGAACGTATGCGGTATTTCGACGCCTCTTTCAAAATTGCAGGGTTCGCATTTGCAATTGTGCCTAAAGCCTCTTTAGCACCATTCAAGGTCCCTTTGCGCATGAAGTGGCTAAGTAAATTAATTTCACTTTCGGGATCTGCTCCTTCTTTCAAAACACGATTAATCGATTGCTTAACTTTATCTACATAATCAGCCCAGTCACTGACCTTATGACTCAATTTTGGTTTTGAAGGTATGCTTCCTCTAGCCATTGCAATAAAAGTTAATGCTTTAGGATCTGCGCCTTCATCTGACATTTTTTGGTAATCAGGTTGAGGCAAGGCTTTGCTGAGTGGTTTCGATTTTATTGAATCTGATTTTTCGTCAAGGCTTTCTGCAAACCCGCCCCATAAATCTTTACGAGCACCTCCTAGCTTTTCACCGAAATCTTCAATGACTTCTGAATCACTTGTTTGCTTTTTTTTCTGTTCGCTAGGCACAGAAAAGCCGCTCTGTGGCGGCTCTGATTTTTGCTCTAGTGTCTTGTCAGAAATAGACGGCTCATTGTCTTTTATGCCGAACTCTTTTCTTAACTCGTTATAAGCCTGCCGATTAATACTTTCAGGTGTGTCAGCATTAAACTGCTGATAAGTTTCAAAAGGCTGCTCTGCAAACGCTTTATCAACAGCTGACTCATACCCTTCATCTAGTTTTTTCATCGCAGCGTCATAGCCAGGTGAATCTTTTTTTAGACCTTGCTTTTTAGCTTCAGTTTGAAGCCATTTACGTTTAGATGTTTTCAGTATTGGTGGTAATCCGTTTGTTTGTTCAAGGGTTACCGGGTCTTGTTCAATTGATTTACCATTATCAGTGTTTTCTTCTGCTTTTTGCTCAGGTAATTTACCAATATCGCCATTTAATTCACCAGAAGTGGTAGCTTCTTCACTATCAGCAACAGTTAGCTTACCAGTATTGTCTTGAGTTTGAGTGCTAGGCATTTCTTTTGCCAGTGACACTAACTGTTCTATTGGTGCATCTAAACGAATTATTTTAACAGGCTTATTCTTTTCACTAGCAGCTAGCCATTGGTGGTGACCATCTAATATATGGTTATCATTCGACACTAAAATCGAACGCTCACCGCCTTCGTATTCTTTAGCTTGTGTAACTTTGTTAGGTGAGAACTCCGCTTGTGTTGGTTTCAAAGACTGTGCTGAAACTGTATCTTGTTTGTGCTCAATGCCTCTGGCTTTCATAAAGTTAACCATGGCACCGCGATTTTCCGCTTTAATTTGTGGCATTTCAGCACGCGGTATTTTTTTAGTTTGGCTTTGTGGTGAAAAAGCCTGCCATTCAGAATCTATCATTTCGCCTTTAATGTCGGCCTGTTGTCCTGTGGCTTCTTCTGATGCGGGCTCAGTGCCCTTACCTTTATTTTGAGCGGGACTTTTAATCGTCCAACCAAAACCATTATCAAAGGAAACTGCTTTAGTTTTATCGCCAGCTCTACGTGCTGCACGCGCCTCTTTGCTTAACAATGCATCGCGTTTGCTTTTAAATGGTTTTCCGTCCTTTTGAACGTTTATACCACTTTGATCACCTGAAAAAATTATATCTTTATGTGGCAATAAGTTCTCAGCGTCACGACCTGCTTTCTCTACTCGTTGTTGAGCCTCTTGCTTAGGCCTGCCATCTTCAGCAAAGATAATATCTTTTTGTTCAATGCCTTCTGGTTGCGTGGCAAGATCAGCAAAAACCTTTTCACGCGCTTGGCGATCTGCTATTTCTTGTGATGTTGGGAGTTTACCCAACTCATGCTCTGCAGTTCCTTCGATTGGAGCTTTTTCTATACCTTGTCTACTCTGAGACTCAGCTTCTAGGTAGTCGCCTTCATGCGTGTACTTAATGGGGCTAAAGCGGTCCTCAGGTGTTGGTGATTTATCTAAAGCCGCTGCTTGTACTCGCTCATTGACTGTCGGCGATCTATTGCCATCATTAAGTGCTTTTATTGACTCTTGGACTGGGCTAGTAAGCATATCACCATATTGCCCGGCATCTTTGTTAGACTCACCAAAGCCAGCTTGTCTCGCTGCAGTTGGTGCGTCAAAATTTACATCACTAACTGCATCATTTTCACCTGGATCAGTTGTCACATTTTCATTAGGCGAAGCCTGCTCAGGTAATGGCTCAGGTAATGGCTCTGGTTGTGACGCTGCATTAAATAAGTCGTTATCTATATCAAACTTTTCTTTCATTGTTCGAGCAACAATTGCCGAGGCTTCAGCATCAGTAAAACCTTGCTTTTTAGCTGCTTCAAACTGTTTCACTCGCACCATATCAATGGCTTCGTCTTGAGGTACGCCCGACTCAACTAAGCTATCAGCACTATTCTTCACGACCTCAGCTGTCCTTTGCTGATAGCTCAGTGCTTTTTGTGTTGCCTCAGAGCCAGTTCTAACTATACCCCCAACAACCAAGCCGCCTACAAAAGCCTCGTCCAATTTTTCAAACTCATCCAGACTTTTGCCAGCGCCCCACTGTGCTAATGCTTCCTGACCGGTCTCTGTTACGCCTTCACCAACTGCCCCTTTTAGTAGCCGTTTTGCAATGCTTGGATCACGCACAGCTTCAGTTAATTCACCTTTACCATATCGCTTTGCTGTCTCAAGAACTCCATCTCTTAAAATATCTTTACCTAGTTGGCCCATGCTAGCTTTAATGCCAAGTCGTTCAAGTAGCATTTGCCCAGCTCCTGACACAACTGCGCGTGTTGCATCTTTTTCACCTTCAGGCTGTTTTTCATAAGCTTCTTGCGCAAGGCCGCCGGCCATACCAAAAGCGCCTACACCCGTTGCAGCTCCTGCCATGTAAGGAATAGAGCCTGCGGTTAACTCGCCTGCATAGCTCGCAAAGTCACTTAGGCTATCAATGTCTTTATATGACTTAACTGTAGGCTCATAGCTATTTTGTTCTTCAATATTTCTTTCAATGCCTTCTTGAGCCCATTTCGATAATGAACCATCTTTACCTATTGTTTTCGCCACACTTTCAGACAACGAACCAGCTTCTTGTTCAGCAGCACTTTCACCAACATCTGTAAAACCTTTTACAGCCCGATAACCTAACTCTTGTAGCTTATCAACACCGGCGCCAAATGATGCCGCCATTCCACTTTCTGCCTTTTCTTCAGCAAATGGATCTATAAATTCAATTTCTTTCTTAGTGAATGGGTCTATTATTTTATTGTTCATTTGATAAATACCCTTGCTGAATTGCAATTTGAATGGCTTGTTGTTCTGACAAGTTTTCATTAGCTTCCATAAATTTAGCAATCACTCCTTTTGCATCTACACCATCAATATGACTTGTGTATTTGACTGTTCCCGCTTGCTTTTTATTTGATTTTTCTGGAGAGCTACTTTTCCCGTAGATGCTGTCTAATTGTTCCATCTGCTTCTGAAACTGAGCCTCTACACCTGTAATCGCCTGTTCTTTGGCTTCTCCCTCTAATGGAAAAGTTGCTCCTTTTCCTGACTCAACATCTGCTAACGCTTTTGCCTTGGACTCAAGCAATTGCATCTTAGCTTTTCTGTATTCAGCTTCTTTGGCGTCATTAGCTTTAGATTGAGGGCTGGTTCGAATACCCATATTCGCATTTAATTGCTTTCCTAAACGATCGTAATACTCTGGCCGCTCCATCATATCTGCCATTGTCGCAGCAGAATTGATCGTTCCGATAAGTTCTTTTGGTGTGAAAGTTAGAACAGGATCATCGCTTTGTGATGTTCTGCCTTTAGTCATGGGTTTGACTTCTTTAGAGCCATTTTCATATGTAACTTCTAAAGCCAATGCAACACGGCCTTCTTTATCTTCAACAGGCACAAAACCAGCGAAATTAACATCTGCGATTTTTGCACCGACTAACTTATCAAAATGCCCAACAGATGAATTAATTTTCTCTTTGAAAACGTTATTGAATAACTTGATTGAGTCGGGTTCGTTTACTTTAGAAAGCTGGCCCGTTTTGATTGCTTCTCCCATAACACTGTGTAGTTGCTTAACGCTTTCACGTAAAGCGGGATCTGTATATCGTCTTGGATCTTTCGTTGGATTTCGCTTAAATACTTCTTCTAATGCTTCTGGTACTTTCCCGTATTCACGAAAAGCTTGCCAACCTAGCGCTATATCACCTTGATCTTTTTTCCAAGTATCTTGTTGAGTTTGGTAATTTTGCTGCCATGTAGTTTCAGCTGCACGCTGTTCTAGGGATTTATTACGATAGTCATTCATTGACCTAAGCGTTGCATTTCGATGTTGGTTGTTTTGTTCAGCTTGTTGTTTTCTAAATGCCACATCTTCTGCACGCTCTGCTTTTCTTTGTTTGTCTAAATCAGCACGTCTCATCTGTTCTTTCTGATAGCGTTCCTCATTTCGCTTATCTAAATCACTTAAACGCTGTTCATTGAATTGACGCGACTGATGGCGTTCCATCATATTAAAGCCCTTTAACGCGCCATCTACGAATGCACCTGCCATAACTCCCCCTTATAAAGAACCTGCTGCAAAACCAATTACAGCACCAATTGCAGTGCCCCAGCCTGGCATTATCTGTGTGCCAATCATTGCACCGGTAGCCGTGCCGCTCATTTGCGAATTTTTTTGCGCCTGATCAGCTTGGTCATTTGCCATTTCTCGGTTTTGCTCCATATCTGAGAGCGTTTTGAGTGACTGAGTTGATTTGGCCTTAGTGCTTTGGCCTGCGTTCATAATTGAATAAGACATTAGACGTTTCCTATATCAGCAAGCGTGCTTGTAGCACCACCTTGACCGGTTAGTATTTTGTTTTGCAGATCATCAACAGAACTGCGCGTTTCATTATTCACAGATGCCGTTGTGAGGCTTTTGAGCAAGTTGTTATTGTTATTATCTTGCTTGCTGTTTGCAGCGTTAACACCAAAGCGTGCTAGCTGCCGATCTTTGCTTTCTTTAGCAATCTTGAAGTTGCTATCAATGTTCTGCTGATTTCGTTCAAGCTGTTCTGTTAATAGCGAATCATCCGTTGCTAACGAAAATAATTTTTCTTGCACAGGAAGATAACGCTTTTTGTAATCTTCGAATTGTTGGCGAGTTAAATCTGCTAACGCATCTTGATAGCGTCCTGTTCGAATTTGCCCTGAATCAACTGAATAAAGATCGAATGGGTCATCTGTTGTTGCTGGTGTGTCTGCCATGATTTATTACCCTAAGTTAAAATTCAAACTACACCCATGTTAGGTGTACCTAGTTGCCGAGGTTTGCCCAGTTTCAAAGGCATTGTCATAATTTAAGTTAGTATTGTTTGTAGCGTTATAGGTGATTGTGTTGGCATTGTTTGCGTCTACAGCGGGCTGATTCTTGTAATAACTAGCCCCTGCACCAGCTATTGCGCCAGCTGCACCAAGTAAGTTGTCGCTTTGTTGTTGTGAGATGTTTGCATCATTGAAGGCTTTACGCTGTGAGCTTTGTGCAATGTCCGTTAGAGTAGCCGTTGCTTCTTGAGATTGTCCTTGGCCCATAGCCATTACATTACTCATTTTGTCTATATAGCGTTCTTGTCCTGCTACCTGTGACCGTGCTGTGGTGTCACTCGATACAACTGATTGCTTGTCGCTTAAGTCGCTTAACGTGCCTTTAAATTTACCTGAATTTGGATTAACACCACTTGCAGCTAAATTCGTGGCGGTGTTTGTTCTTGCATTAGTGAATGCTTTTTGGCTACCAAGGTTTGCACTTTCAGCAATGTCTGAATAAACACTTTCATCGTTCGCTTCTTTAGCGTCATCTATAACCATGTTTTCAAATGGGACTATGCTATCTTGGTAATAGGCCCATTCTTCTGCATAGACTTTTGCGAGTTCTTTCTCGTATTCAGTCTCTTTAATATCCCCGCCTGATTTACTCATGCTTTACAAACCTCTAAAAAATGCCGCCAGACAACTAAACTGTCACGCACACAAAATCGCCGCCAACCATAAGCCGGTGCAACTTTATTAAAACCTTTACGTGCTGTTGAAAACTCTATGAAGGATGCCCGGCCACACTTGGCAAGGCGAATGATGTGATAGAGATACCGGTTGATTGCATCGCCCCCATGACAGGAAGCAACACACACTTGGATATACTCATGTTTCATTTGTGAACGCGGCCTCAAAACAACAAAGCCATCGGGCGCTACAAACAAAAAAGCCCACTCATTTGAGCAGGCTTTATCTATTTCATTGAACAAGTTGGGTTCGTTCGCCGTGTTACCTATTCGCGTTATTGGCTCTTTAAGCCGGTCACGGTGGTTGGCCCATGACACACACTGCAGATACGATTTGTCCATTATGTAAAAATACTAACCTATATTGGGGGGTTTTGCCATTAACTAATGGTTGAGCCATCTTTGAATGTTTGGCAAACGATATTTTGCCCGGGGGCTGAAATACTATGAGTACCGCCTACTGACGTTTTTTTAATTTTTAACGTCACCGTAACACTGGTGTATGCTGGAATAATTGCGGCTAATGTTCTTGTTACTACTGTCTCAGTGCCTGGCTCATCAGAAAACTCATGCCTGTAAACATCCCTAGCGGTCGTAAAACCTGACACGAATAGCATGACATCAACCGAAGGCGCGTCATAATACTCATGGTAGGCTTTCACCTGAATACCACTTACAGTGACGCTTCTAGCAAAAGGAAGGCTCGATATATAAAAATTAATTACCGTGTATTCACTGTTCGTAGAGTTTGCATTTACGTTTGAAGAGGTTTTTACCTTTAAGTCGGTTACATCACCTTCAATATTCGCGGCATAAACGGTACCAAAAAAGCTCGCATTATTACCAAATAAGGTGTTGATATATGCCTGATCAATTTGTGCACTCCCAATAGCCCCATTAGCTATGTATGTCGTTACATTTGAGCTAAGTATCTTATCAAGACCTGCAAAGCGTCCAGAATCAGGAATATCATTTAAGTAAGGCTTGTTCTGTTCGTCGTATGATTTCTGCCACGATGACCAAGATGTGCCAGAAACTGACGTTCTTCTATATGTGCCATAATCACCGTAAAAAACTTGTGTTATTTTTCCACCTGACGAGTCACGCCAACCGACAGTAGTTACCAATGTACCGAATGAACCCGCACCAGGTGCACCTATTGCAGTTCGAGACTTGAACTCTGTGAACGTCCCTTGGCCTTTATAATTCCAATATGTATCAGGTGAATCATTAGAATTACGGGTGTCACTAATCGCGGTGCCTAACGCCACGTTATTTGATGTTTTATCAGCACCACTTTCAGGCTTTCCACTTCCTGTTACTGAATCCCAAGCGATACCACCTGAACTAAGCATGACATTGCCGTTGTAGTCTTTGATAGTGACAGATTCAAGTGTAGCGCTTTTGGCTAGCATATTTCCGTTAGGGTCAATTGAGAAGTTGCCACTGCGAGCGCCATTGCTACGATTATAATTTATAGATGGTGCACTAAATGAAGAACCTACGATTACTCTGTTAGCAAGCAAGTCATCTGTTACTAAGCTTTTAATATACGCGTCATCTATTACTGCGTTATTAATCACTGTTTTATTACCAGACACAGCAAAGAATGGTGTGCTGCTATTAGGGTCTTGATTGGTTATAACTGCAAACTTAGCAGCTTTTACAACAAATAAAGGTTCTGAACCATCATTTACAAGACCAACGCTAGCACTTATTCCATTTACTGTCGTTTTAACTCCCCATAGTGCGCTAAATACACCTTGGTTGTTTGCTACAGTTTGACTAACTGACTCAAGCTCTGCGCTTACACCATTAATCTCTGATGAAAGTGTTTGCTTTGCTTGTGAAATTGCACTGTTCGTTGCAGCTTTTGTGTAATAGTCGTTATAGAGTGATGAATATACTGAGCCAAGTTGCGACTCAAGCGCCTGTTGGGATTGGCTTATAGCTTGGTCCGTTGTCGCTTTCGTGTAGTAATTCAAATATAGGTTGCTAGAAACATTGTTGATCTGTGAACTTAAGATACTTTCCCTTTGTGCAATTGCTTGGTCTACTTGTGCTTCAGTGTAATAGTTCTCAAAAATGATAGACTCAACATCGTTTATCTTCGAACTTAACAGTGTTTGTGTTTGTGCTATCGCGAGGTCTATTTGTGCTTCAGTATAAAAGTTCTGTTCTAAATTAGACTCTACATCACCAATACGTGAACTTAATGTTGTTTGGGCTTGGGCTATAGCAGAATTGGCATCAACTTTAGTAATGAAATTTTCTTGTAAATATGCACCAATGCTATTCCCTTCTGGATCTTCTATTTCGCTTTTCAATGCCGTAGTAGCTGATGAAATAGCCTCGTCAGCATTTGCTTTTGTATAGAAGTTCTCTACTAAATCAGCGCGTACATTTCCAACCTCACTGCTCAGTTTAGTAAGCTCGTTGCTAGTAGATAGCTTCTCTTCTGCGACTGTTGATTTTATGCTTTGAAGTTCGCTTTGACTTTCACCTACTGATGAAATTAAAGCCCCTATTACTTCAGTTGCTGATTTCTGCTCACTTGCAATAACATTCTGAGTATCAATGATTTCAGCTTCAACCAGCCTATTTCTGTCTTGCGCAATATCATTTGCTAAAGCATTTTCAATAATCGACTCCGCACTGATTTCAAACTCAGCACGTAACACTGACGTTGTATTTGCAATCGCTTCCTGTGAACCTGTTTTAGTTTGAAATTGGTCAAATAGCTCAGCAATTGTGCCGCCACTTTCAGGATCTTCAAACTCACTTATAATTGACGTGACAGCGCTGCTTATTGCTTCATCTGCAGCTGTTTTAGTATAAAAGTTTTGGTAAATATCGGCTGCTAAGCTAGTGCCGTTAGGATCTTCAAGAGTCGCTCTCAGTTGAGTTGTTGCTACGGTTATTGCTTCATCCATTTCAACCGTTGTCGAATAGTCATTGTGAAGCGTTGCACCTAGGCTGCTCCCCTCAATATTCTCGATTGATGATTTTAATAGAAGATCTGCCTGACTATACGCAGCATCTGTTTCGGCTTTTGTATAATAGTTTTCATCTATGCCTGTTGTTACTGCAAGTAAGTCATTATCTACTGCCGCTCTTAACGAGTTTACTTGGTCACTTATTGCCGTATCAGCTTGAGTAACTGTGTATACGTTGGTGTAAATATCAGCACTAGCTTGATCAATGCTTGCTTGCAGCTGCGTTGAGGCTTCGCTTATCGCGCTTTGCATATCTACCGTAGTTGAATAATTATTGAAAAGCGCTGCGCCTAAGCTTGTCCCATTTGGATCTTCAATCAGAGTTTGAAGCGTGTTAATTGAATTCGCAATTGCACTATCAGAATCGGCTTTTGTGTAATGGTTATTTTGCAATTCAGCATTTAAGTTGCCTAGTTCGGAATTTACTGAACTTGCCAATACACTAACAGCGTTAGTAATCGCCTGATCTGTCTCGGTTTGTGTATAGAAGTTTTCATAAATATCAGCGCTCACGCCATCCATATATGATTGTAACTGGCTAGATGATTGACTTATCGCGCTATTAACTTCAACCTCAGTAAGATAATCTGATTTTAATAGTGCACCAATACTTGTGCCGTTAGGATCTTCTATGCTGCTCTTAAGTGCTGTAAATGCTGTTGCAATTGCTTGCTCAGTATTAACTGATGTGTAGTAGTTTTCTTGAAGGTCAGCTGTGATATTTTGTATCGTTTGACTATCACCATCTTCTATTAGTTGGTTTAATTCTGATCTGAGAGCGTTAACGCTTGCTGTAACAGCGTTATCCGCGTCAACCGACGTATAAAAGTTTTCATAAATATCAGCTTGCAACCCATCAATGTTACTATTTAACTGTGTTACCGCATTAGCTACTGCTGTATTTGTCTCTGCTTTTGTCGAATAGTCACTAAATAAAATAGCACCAATACTGCTCCCTTCAGGATCTTCAATCTGAGCTAGTAATGCTTGTGTGCTTTGCGCAATCGCCTCATTTGTACTTGCCTTTGTGTAATAATTATTACTCAAATTAGCAGTGACTTGGCCTAGCTCTGTATCAAATTGCGCAGCTATATCCAGCGCTGAACTGCTTATAGCGCTATCGACATCAGCTTTGGTATAAAAATCTTGATAGATCAGTGATTGAACGCCGTCAATGTTGGACTGTAGTTGTGTTGATACAGTACTTATTGCGCTTTCTGTATCTGCCTTTGTGAAGTAGTTAACCTCCAAGTAAACAAAGTTATCGTCCACTTGGCTTTGCAATTCACTCGTTACTTTTGCGCTCGCTAATTTTTCCTCAGCGACTGTCTTGGACAAATCTGTTATTTTTGATTGGCTGTCATTGAATTGTGACTCAACCATCGTTATCGATTTACTTGCAGCTTGTACTTCTGATGTGATCACCTCCTGTTGTTGAACAATATTTGCTGTGATCACTTGTTGGCGCTGAATCTCAATGTCATTTGCTAATGCATTTTCAATAACCGATTGCGCCAATGGCTCAAATTGACTATTCAGTTCAAAGACCGCACTAGCTATTGCTTTGTTAGTATCTGTTTTTGTGAAGTAGTCAGATATTAATAATGCGCCTAAACTATCTCCCTCAGGATTTTCTATTGCCGCTTTTAGTAATTCAGTCGAGTTAGTAATAACCTGATCTGCTTGAACCTTGGTATAATAATCACTGATCAGTGTTGACGTGATTGTTTCTAAATCACTATCAATGAGCCCCTTTAATTCAGTTGTTGCTTGTGCTGTCGCAGTATCAGCTTGCGCTTTTGTATAAAATTGCTGGTTTAAAGTAGCATTTATCGCATCTTGAGTTGCTTGGCCTTCATCTGCAATTGCTGATTCTAAATTAGTAGTTAATTGAGAAAGTGCATTATCAGTGGCTGTTTTTGTGTAGTAATTACTTTGAAGAGTCGCGCCCAAGCTTGACCCATTAGGATCTTCAATGCTTGATTTAAGTTGATTACCAAACGCTGTTATAGCTTCGTCAGCTTGAATGGCCGTATAGTAATCATTGTTGATCAATGCACCTAAACTAGTGCCTTCAGGGTTCTCAATTTCAGATTTAAGTTGTTCCGCTGAAAAGCTTATTGCACTATCAGTTGCTACTTTCGTGTAAAATTGATTGTTAAGAGTGGCACCTAAACTTGAGCCGTTAGGGTTTTCAATTTCCGCCTTTAGGGTCTCAGTTGCAGATGCAATAACCTGATCTGCAGTTGCTTTGGTGTAGTATGTGTTTTCAATATCACCCGAAAGAGATAAACCGTTTTCCTCAATTTCAACACGTATAGACTCTGCAGCTGCAGCGATAGCTTCATTAGCTTCTGTCTTTGTTAAAAATTCTGACTCAATACGTGCTGACATATTGCCTAGCGTCGATTCAAACTCGATCAGCTTAACTGTGTTATTTTGCCAGTTAACATCATTAATAATTACAGAATCAATTAACTGCCTTGCTAAGTCGTCGTTACTGAGTTCTATTGACTCGACGCGCTGCTTTGCATCCTGTGCACTCGATTTAGCAATGTCTGTCTCTATCAACAGTGACTGAATATTGTCTGAAATTGAGGGTATATCTATTTTAAACAGAGAAATATCATTTTGAATATCGGGAATAGTCTCAAGAACAGAATCAATATCAGCACGTAAGTTGGGAATGGACACCTTAACGTCATCAAGCTCTGCTTGAATATTAGGAATGCTTGTAAGCTCAATATCGTCCAGTTGTGAACGTATAACACTCAATTCATCTAACGTTGTATCAAAGCTGTTTGATAGGTCAGTAACATCAATTCCTAGCTCGTTTATATCAAGCTCTAAGCTAGGAAGCCGAGCATTCTCGATATTATCAACCTTGCTAGCTATATCAGGTATCTTGTTAAATTCACTTTTAAGCCAATCATCTAAATGTGATAGCTCAATTTGACTGCCAATTTGGTCAAGGATACTTGATGCAGACTCTTGGGTTTTAACCTTTACGCCCGCAGCACCTTGTGTTGGTCCTTTCATATCAGCAACATTGACAAAGCGAACCCAATAAAAGTATTCGCTATTCATGTTAACCGAATCGCTAAATGTATCTGTTACTTCTGTAGCAATTAGAACGGCACTGCTAAATGAATCTGTTTCGCTTCTCCATATTTCTGCATAAGCATGGCCGCGATACGTTGGCCTGTCCCAAGTAAGCGCAATAAAAGTAAAGCCACCAACACCCTGCAAGTTAACTGGCTTATGAGGGCGCTCAACCCCGCCGACTGTAATAGGCAAACCGCCATCATTAGTATTTCCATTTTTAGCACTTTGGCGTAACGCCGCCATTTTCATCTGATCAAGGTTAACCAGATCCTTTACTAGCAGTGCTCTATTCTCACCACTACCACGTTGCCCTGTAAGTAACTCTATATTTTCAGCCAGCGCACTTTGAGTTTGCTTGTCATTTTGGCGACCAATACCTGGGAAATCACTTCTCTTCAGCTTCTTTGCCATTAAACAGCAACCTCGCGCATTGTTGTTGCAATTGATACGCTGTGTATAGTGCCACTTCCATAAACCTCAAACGCCCATGAGTCGCCGCGTGTTGGGGGTAACCTAAATGCTGTGTTAGGGATTTGACCGGGCTCAAGGTGTAGCACTTCAGTCTCGTCTGCAAAGACGCGTAGACCTGACTGACTAAGATCTACTCCTTTTACCATGCCGCATGCAAAGCTAATATCTTGCGCCTCAAAGTCCTTAGACCGCCATTGATAATTCATCACTGCAGGACTTGATCCCCATTTGCTTAGGTTTCCACCTTGACATGTGTATAACGCGTCATCAATTAAGCTGTTAAATCCACAATCGGCGGTTGCTGTAAAATGCCTAAAATCGCCAGTGTTTGGGTCAAATATAAAGCCTTTGTCTAAATCCTCTCCATAAAAAGCTAGATATCGCCCCTCTTGCTGGTACGCTTCAATTGTCTGAGGATCATACTCTTGCCATTGCTCTCGAGTAATAACTTGATTGGTTAGCATGTCAAGGCCACTTGTTGAAAGTGAAATTAAACCGTCTGGGCTCGCGTAAATAAGTGAACCATTAACAATGACCGCTGATCGCCCACTTACACAAGCTTGGTTAAACTCAAGTTTTTGACCTGCCATTGCGCTGGGTGTAATACCACTAAACAAATAAGGGTAACCTTTAGTAAGTACTGCTAATGTATTTCCAAGCGCTGCTACAGTCACAATTTCATGTTCTGTTGTTTGCTGATAGTCACTCGGCCAAGCGTAAGGTAAATAAGCCTCGCTAAAGCAAACGGTGCTGTCAAAAAAGCCAGCTAAAATACCGTTAGCCATTGAAGTTAATCCGATCATATCTTCGTTTGGCATTTCAAAATCATATGTATCAAGCGATGCGCCTAACTGATCGCCTTGAATATCATCGATGAAAACGTTTTGTGAGATAGGTATTTCAGCTACAAATAGATAGTCAGCTGAACCGCCGCCAGTTGCTGTTCTGTAAATGCGCCTATGTGTGATGTTTGATACGTTTACGTTTGGTGGGGAAAATACCAGTGATACATATGTTCCTTCTTCATCTGGGTATTTAATTTCAATCCTTTGCGATGCTTCACCAGGTGGACCTTCTTCACCTGCTGCAGTGACATAGGTGTGCGTGTAATAGCGAGTTTCGTCATCATTAGGGTCTATAGTTGAACCATCTTCATTCTCGTCAATCCCCTCAGTTACAGATGCAATGATAACGACTTCTGGTGCTTGCACCCCAAGCCTGTATGCTGATGCAGGCATGTTTGCACCTTCAAATATTTCATTCGTTGTCACTTTGGGATATCCATCGCCAGTAAAGTACACTCGCTGCCAAGGGTCATCAGTAATGGGACTTGGTACCGCGTGAACCTCTTTATCCCATGCAAACCAATATTGATTTAAGTGTTGGTAAATAGTTTTAGCAGTATTTATAACGGCAATACCTGTTAAGGCTGGACGTTTTAGCGGTGATAGGTTGCCATTATCAAAATGACAACCAAATGCTTTTGAGGCTGATTCGTTAGGAAGTAAACGCGGGTCGAGCTTAGGCCGTTCACCGGCAAAAGTTTTAACAGTGATTGCAGGCATGATATTCGCTTAATGTAAGTTAATAGGTGGGCTGGTTTACTTGTTAAGTTTTATTACTTTACTTTCCCATTTGTGCGCGCGTTGGCAGTGGTTATCTCCGTCGAAAGGCTTTGCTAAAACATCAATTATTTTCATTTGTAGATAATACCGCTTGTCACCTCTAAGCCTGTAACTTCGTGCCGATATAGATTCTAAATTGGTTCCATGGCAAATATTGCATATAGTGATATCAATTCCATATAAGCCATTAAAAGCCCATCGGCATCCAAACACTGTAAACACCGTTAGCAAAATAAACGGCACGATAAAAAAAAGGCCACATAAAATGTAGCCTAGTAACGTTCTTGCTGTTTTTAAGAAGTCCATATTTCACCTATTCAAAAAAAGCCTTTCTAGCCATAACAAACTGCAAACCAAAGTTTTTAAATTCGACTTCATCAACTAACGTAAGAACCTTAACGCCCTGTCGCGTTTCCGCGTTAAAATTTACAGGGAAAAATTTGCTTTCCTCACCAAATTCTTTAGCGAGCTCTAAAGCACTTTTTAAAGCTGATAGTCCGTTTTGGTTCGACTCACTGAGTGACACTTGGACACCTTTGAACTCAATGCCTATAAGCTTATTTATATGCCTTTGGAAAGGTTCAAGTACTTCATCAGATGTTTTCAGTGGTGGTCTTTCTGGCGCTTCAGGGAGGGGCAATGGTTGAACTTCAACTAATTCGCCCTCTTCATTTTCGTATGGTTCAGGTAAATTAGCATTGTGCTTTTCAACATCTTGAAGATCTATTAAATAGTTAAAATACAACTCTGCCCAATCCCATTGCAGTATCTGAGCATGTAACTGAGCAAACATATCAATGTTATCAATTTTGCCTTTATTAATAAGATCAGGAATATTTTTAGATATTGGCCGCTGCAGCAAGGTTGGTAACCCCTGTTCGTTAACCACAGGGTTTTGCTCGGCGTCGAGTTCAATAAACTCTAAGATTGGTGTTAGTGTACTAGTCATATTAAACCCATCCTATCGGTTCTACGCAGCAAGCCATACCAACTAAATTAGTGTGGCCGTTCTCGTCTAGCATAGTTGTCTGATTGTCTACAGGGTGTATTTTGCCGTCATCACCCCAATCACCGGCTGTGGCATCGTAGGTAAGTTGAGCGTAAGCATAATTAATAAAACCTTGTTGGTTTTTAGCTACGTTGTAGTTAAGGGCTTTGAAAGCAGGGCCTTCATTTTCAGGCGCATTAAAATCTTTTGGTAATGCGTGAGTTGGAGAGCCACGGTTTGTGCTAGTCCATGCTCCAAGCTTCCCTTCATATAGGCTGTAGGATTCCAGTTTGACCGTTTGAAAGAATTTACTAGTACCTGATCCAATTGATGTAAGTATCCCGCCTGTAAGAGAATACCCCAATTGTCTAGCTCCCCATTCGTTGCAGCTTTGTGAAAATATTACGTCACCAAGACCGGTTTTAGCTCTGTAAACCTCGCTGTTAGTGGTGCTAATGGTCGGTCTAGCTTTGGTTTTATAATACCATATTTCTACCCTTCCCAATGGAGGTGATGTTGTGGCTGATGGGGCGCTCATATTTGGTGAAAACCCGTGAGTACCAGATGTAAAACTTACCCCGTCATCATCAGTCTGTACCTTATTTATGACATATGAATTTGTTGGACTTGATGTCTGGAATGTGTTCCAAGGATTCATACCGTTAGGTATGACAGGATTCCAACTACCACACCAGCCATATTTTAAGTCCTCACAAAGCATAATTTTGGCAGGATCACCGATGACTTCGGTATGGGTGTACTCACCAGCAACGGATACGTTATGCTTAACATCTATCAAGATAGATAGACTTGAACTGTCTTGCCCTGAATCACTAGAAACTATTGGAAAAGAACCAATTTCATCAAGCACTGTAAGTGAATACACATTAGTCACTAAAACCCCTGCCACTTTAAGTGCCAAGCTATTAACCCCATCTGTAATAGCAAAGACCCTTCCGTATTTTAGAGATTCAGCGAAAACAGGATTATTAGTATTTAGAGCGATATTAACACCCGTAGCACTTACCCCTGTACCATCATAATTACGCAACTGCCACCCCTTACTAACTGTATTTCCGCCAACGTTACCTGCGTAAAATTTAGTAATACTTAAGGCTTCTCTACCTCGATACTCACCAGATTTAATTTTTAAATCTTCTTTTGCAAAGTCTTCGGCTGTTAACTTATGAGCTGAATAACGCATATCACGGCATACACCACCTTGGCCACTTGCGTAAATGGCATCAAAGTAGCGGCCATCAGGACGACCAGATGCTTGCCCGATAGCTCCTGTGTTTACTCTGGTATTTTCAAATACAGAAAGCTGGTCTGTTATTTCAGAACCAGTATATTCGTACCAAAACTGATAATTAGAACCATCCGACGTTAATTTTGCTGAGCCAAAACGGTTATGGCTTGGATGGTAAGCACCTTGATTTAATCTTTCAATAGTGCCACAAACTAAGAAATAACATTCACCATTCACCGCAACAGATTCTTGATATACATCACCTGCATTGAAAACCCCCTCAACGCCTATTTTATTTACACCACGATTTGTAGCCCTATAACTAACGGAAGTTGCGCTGCTATTGGCTAAAGCAGTGTCAGATGACCCTATAGGATTAACTACATACTTTTCTGCAAATCTTAAATAGTTAGACCCCGTGCTATCAACATATTGCCAATCACCATTACCAGCACCCGCAAAACTACGTCCGCGAACACACCGCTGATAAAACTTACCTGTAGCATCATCGAAGTAGATATTGTTTTCAGGGTCACTCGCTATAGCTATACGCTGTGCTTCTGTTGCTGTTTGCCAGTTAACACCTTTACCTCTGCTTGTTGTATCCCCTTCATACCAAGCAAAATAAGTAACAGCTCTGACATTATCGCTAACAGTTGGTACACCATTAATTTCTGTAGCTAATGATTGAATTAAGCCGTTTTTATACACGAAAGGGTCATTATCATTGATTTCACGTAAGAATGCTTCAAAGCCCCACATATCCACTCGGTCTGTAACAACCTTATTAGTTGCTGTTTCAGCTGCAAAAGCTAATGCAGGGGTTGCATGTGTTACAGATTCACCCGTCGCACTGTCGTAAGTACGTGTTCCGTCTTCAGCGGGAGGTAATTTAATTTTAGTATCAACTATACTAAGCTCTTTAAGCTCAGTAATTACACCAGCAATAACAATTGCGGCAAAATCATTTTCACTTTCCCCACTACCACCGTCTCTCCCCAATCTGAGTGCGTCTGGTTGTGTAGTGATAGTCCATAACCCTTCATTAATACTTACACTGGTGTTTGAGCTAAGGTAATGCTTACCAAAATGCACAAATCCACTGGCAGCATACTTTTCTTCATTCGCTGCTCGCATAGCTTCAAACTCAACCTTTCGCATAGCCCATGGGTGTGGATGGATAGCATCAAGTTCAGCTAGCTTTTCGGCGTGGTCTCGCACCATTTGTGCAGGTGTTTTGAGTTGTGTTTTTACGCCGTGACTGTCAGTTAATTCTTCAGCTGCATTATCAGAATTAAGCCATGTTCTTAACTCATCTAGAAATAGTTGCTTTTGATTAAATTGAACAGCTATTTGGCCTGCAATACGAGTAAGCAATGTTCCTGATGTGTTGCGAACAATTGCGTAATTAACTGCACTCTGAGTTGCCCCCTCAAATTCTCTATCGAGTGTTAAGCTTGTATCACTATTTACCGCAGTTACCTCGTACCACGTTTTTGCATCTAAGGTAAAAATATCACCTACCGCAATAGAAATAACATCATTTTGCCAATTGGTGTTCACGCCAACAATTGACTGCTGACCATTTGTTACATTAACAGTACCGACTCGATACCATGCACCTGCGCTAGCTGTCATAGCTTACCCTCTCTGTTGGCCCATCATTGCACTGTCAGCTTGGTTCTTTTGCCCCAGCTGGTTCTCAAATGCTTGTAAGTGCATTGTGCTTTTGTTTGGATCTGCAGCATATTCCGCATCCTTCATGTATGAGCGGTAAAGTACCCATTCGATGATCGCGTTTACGTAAATATCATCTAGCGCAATAACAGCATTTGTATCGTGTTCGGCCATACCAATAGACGCTGGTGCTTTTGAATAAGCTAGCGTTAATAGGACACCATCAGTTACACCTGGATAAACGTAAAACGTTTTTGGCACACGCTCATCATAAATATAAAGCTGCACTTCCGTTGCATCTGTACCGGCATACCACGATTCATGATTATCATCGAGCACTTGTCGATTGAATGGGCCGCGAATAGCCTTGCCTGTTGCGTTACGTGTGATATCAATCAGTCTCAAGGCGTCAGCAGGTAACGATTGTTTAGTGCCTTCTACGCATGCGAAATCATCAATATCAATGGTGTAAGAGTCAGGCCGACGTAATACGATTGCACGTTGAGCGTCATTCAAATAGTTCAACAGCTCTCCTTCAGGCCATCGCACAAAGCCCGGATCATTTAGCAGCTTATTAACTCGCGTTATAATTTCTTTTGAGGTGACAATAGCCATTAGTAAAATTCTCTTTGGTTAGTTGGTCGCTGTTCATCCAATGCATTCACTGCTTCTCGGTAAGCCAACCGGTAGCCGTCAATAAAATTTCGTAGGTAATACTGAGAAAAACTGATATCAGTCCATTGTGTATTAGGCATTTTCATCAAGGTTGATGCCGCTCCATCTGCAAGGTAATCAGCATATTTATTGATTAAGGTGTCGTTCGCATCGAAGTTATCAGGCAAGGAAAAAAGCGGTGTAATGAAGTAGAAAACTCGATAAACAGGTGTGTTCTTTGTTAAATACACTTCCCCATCAATTGATACGCTGTAATCTAAACCTCGCTCAAGCTCATGGCCGTTTGCATCCAAAACAAAATTAACACCACCAAATGCGTGGTTATCTTCAACTGCAAGTGCAGCTGTCTCACCTTGATTGAACTGTTGTGAGCGAGCCAAATACAATGACTCAGCGCAGAACTTTTGATATGCACGTTTAAGGTGATCAAGTGCAAACTTTTCAAGAACGCCACCGCAACGCTCTCGAACAAGCGGGATCAAGGTAGACAGCTGAGCCATGATTATTCCCCGCCTTTTTCACTCGTTAAAGCACGGAATGCATCACGCACTTTTTTACGGTAGTCATCTACTGGCTTTTTAGGACCTTCGATTTCTAATTCATGGGCAACAACGAATGTATCAAGCTGTTTTGAACTGTACTTACCAAGATCAACTTCTTCGCCTTCAACAGTCACTACCATATTGGCATCAGCTTCAGCTTTCTTCGCTGCTTCTTCTGCAGCAAGGCGCTCTTCTTCAGCAATCTTGTCTAACATTTTTTGTCGTTCAATAACGCCTTCTAGCTGGCTTTCCTTAACCCATACGGTCGGAAAGTCCAAAAAACGTGGCGCAAGTGCATCATCTACTGGAATAGGCTCATGTCGTTTGAAGATTAGGCGAGTGCCGCATACTGTATCTTTCTTTACTCGTTTTGAGCCAATATAAACAATATTCGTAGCCATTTTTATGACTCCATAAATCAATAATTTAAAATAGAAAAGCCCTGCGATAACAGGGCTTCTAACAATGTATCTTAGGGCTAATTAATAGCCTTTGAAGCGGTACTCCAACTGCACTGTAACTTCGCCTGTAGCAGCACCTGCACCTGAGCTAAGCAGCTCTAAATCACTTGGACCATTATCACCAATGTATACAGGCTTTAGGGGTACAACAGTGCTACCAGAACTTACCGTATCCACTTCAATTAATGATGTTTTACTGTTGTCTTTATCTGATAAACGAATTGTGATTTCACTATCCGCACCTAACGCATCATTTAAAACACGTACACCCGTAATTTGTGTGCCAATTGGTAACTGCTCTGACAGTGTTACTGACGCGCCAACACCTAAGCCGGCTAACATCACACTTGCTACGTGCAAAGACAAATTGCCTTGAGCACCTTTATAAAATGTTTCTCTCATGATCTTGTTCGCTTTTGAAAAGTTAAGATGGAAAAGGCAGCGTTAACTGCCTCTTTATGATTTACTGAAGTGTTACAGCTGTATCTAGAACCATTGTGCCGTAATCATTTACTCGGCCTTCACGATCTGCAAATCGAACTTTCTTACAGCCATTCATCCAAACAATGGCTGTTTCATTGCCGTTGTCATGGTCGACTTTCTTTGTGCTCATGTGGAAGTGAGTGCCTGACTCGGCTTTACCGTATGCATTACCTAGCGCTTGACCACCCAGCAAGATAGCGCGATCGATATCCGTACCCGCTGTTACTTGTTTGGTCGTTGCTAACTTGTCATTGTTTGAAACAGTGACAGTATCACCTGCATAGAAACGTACAGGCTTACGATATTGACGAACAAGAATGTTACGCCACATGATTACATCACCTTTGAATACTGGGTGATTAAAGCCGCGACCACGCGCCATTGCTCGAGACATAAGCTCTTGCATTTTCTTCTCTGACGCACTATTCCATAGATCACGCCACTGACGCGGAGTAACAAACAGGATGAAGAACGGCGACTCGTTAGCCATTTCGTCTTTTTCAAACGAAATATGCTTCATTGGATTTTGCTGCTCTTCAAGGATCAACGCTAAGTCATCGAGTTTGTCTAACGTTAAAATATCAGCTGGGTCCAACGTCTCGAATGATGTTGCATCACCACCAAAGATATGACGGTCATAAGTAGGCGCTTGCACTTCATTAACCATGATTTCGTTAAACTCTTCATGATCATCAAGTGGGACAATAATGTCACTTGGGTTAAATGAACCGCGTGCACCTGCCAGGTGGTACATTGCCACTTCATCTTTCAGGTCGTTGTAGTAATTACCTAACAGCGTTTTAGCCGTGCTAAGCAGGTTATGCTTAGTACGCTTTTGGCTCATCTTACCGCCCGAATCAACCATCTTACGGCCTTGGTCAATGCGCAATTCAAACACGGTTTTGCTTAAGCTCTCGCCTCGGCCTTCCAGTTTTTTATCACCCATTGTTGGCAAACCATTTAGGTTGTGGAATAAATCCATTTCAACCGTATCACCGGCTTGTGATTCCAAGTCACGGATCATGACAATTGGCGCACCTTTCTCGGTTTGGTTTTTGCCATGATTTGTGTCTTTTTTCGCAGATTGCGGAGCACCGCCGGTCAACATGTTTACAAACGTGTTTTGACGGCGAGTGTGTGTAAACAGGGCTGCGCCAAATGCTTTTGCAGCCTGTGCTCTAGTGATCGTACTCATTTTTAATTCCTAGAATAAAACGTCCGACGCTTCAGATAACAAGGCTTCGATCTGAGCCTCTGTCATATTTGACATTTCATCAGTCATCGTTGCCGCGTCCTTATCGAGCAAACTTGCATTTGCGCTAAGGTCGCTTGCTTGTGATCCTAAGTCGGTCGGTGAATTGGGGATTGCAGCAGATGGGACTTCGCTTGGCTTAGGCTTGTGTTGCTCTCCAAACGCTGACTGAACGCGCTTTTCAACTTCTGCAAAGCGCTCTGCTACTGATTTGCTTTTAAAAGACGGGTCACTTGCGAGCTTTTCATCAATAACTTGGGCCATTTCCCACTTGTCTGAATCATTATCACGCCACGATTTCAGATGCTTTGAACTTTCAAAAGCAGTTTGGACCGAATTATCACTTGCAGGCTCTTCTTGCTTCTGAGGTTCTTGGGATGCTTGCTTATTAGCGTTGTGCTCTCGGAGTTGCTCAGCTAAAGCGCCGACCATTTCCCCTAAGTCTGGATATTCCTCTTTGATACGTGCCAACAATTCAGGATCTTCAAGCATTTGCTTAGGCAATTTACGTGCGTCGATACCCGCTTCTTTTAACTGACTGCTGTGCAATTCAGCTAATTGCTTAGTTTCTTCGTACTTGCTTTCCAGTTCTGCTTTTTCATCGGCTATACGTTGGCTTGCCGCTTCTGCGTCTGCCGCACGTCGTCTCGCTTTGACTAGTACATCGTAAGGCAAGCTGTGCTGGCCGTTCTTACTCGTAATGTCTGTAGCTTCAACGTAGTATTTACCATCGATTTCAACAAAACCTTCAGGCACATCACCTTTTTGCTCACTCGCTTCGGATGACGATTCCGGTTTTACGTCTGTTTCAGCTTGTTCTTTGCTTTGTTCCTGTTCGGCTTCAGCTTCCGCTGCAGGCTCTTCTTTCGTGTCTACTACAGGCTCATTTACTTCACCGCCATCTTCATCACCAAAAAGCGTGTCACCATCAAGATCAACGTCGGCCAAGGCCGCTTCGATTTCTTCTGGTGTGCCGTTTTCTAAAATATCGTCGAGATTATCCACTTATGACTCCATCACTATTTGACACATAGCTGCGAAAATTAAAGTTGTAGGCTGTACGCTGCCTTTGCGAGTTGTTGTGCATCGCACAAAAAAGCCGCCTTGGGTTTCCCTAAAGCGGCTTAATTTCTGCGTAGTACATACTTAATTGGATTTATTACCGGTAAGGTTTCCGTAACCTCACATCAACACTTCCCCAGCTAATTACATAAACTGCTTTGCGTTGCTTAATGCTTTGATTTAATTGTTCTGACTTAAATTGCTGTACTTGATGGCTTTCAACTGGCTTGAAAGCTGGCATTATGAACCTTAAAAAGAAGTGTTTTAATAAGTTCATATTTAGCCTTGAATAGCTTGTTTAACTATGGCGCTAAAAATAAAGTCTTTCGCTTGTTGTTCTTCCGGTAGATGGTGGAACGGGACCATACAAGGATGCTCTTTTTTATCAGCATCCTTTACCTTGCCATACTTCCAACCTTGAATAGCTTTCTCAGCCATCCAGCTATCATGTGAAGCACTAGCAGGTGCGTCAGGGTTCAGAATGTGAAAGGCAACCCCTTTAATCGCTGAGTCAATTTGCCATTGTGGTGCCATTTCCCAACTAGGCTGTTCTTCACGAAGCGCTTTGCAATAAGCTCGGTTTACTTCATGACACATTTTAGCGATTGCTGTCACCTGCCCCATATGCTCTTTTGGAATACCCAGCTCGTCCGCGCCTTCAAAATCAGCAAACTCAATTTTGCTATATCCATCTTCGAAAACTTCTTTAGGACTAATCGAGACATAATCATTTTCATAAAGTACTAGATAATCACCTACTACTGGCTTATATCTAGCAGTCAATTCTGTGCTTGCTAAATATGGAAGTTGAACATCAGTACCTGGTATACCGATGATTAAAGAGAGTTCTGGTTGTTCTTCTAACTTAGCTACTGATTTAATTTCAGCTGCTTGTACTACTTTGAAGCATTGAAACTCGGCCATTACTTCACGAATATGAACAGTTGCGCCATCATTACCGCACACTAAAACATTTATTAATTCTTCGGTTTGCTCGCTCATTGTTACACCTGTATTGCGTCTAGTTGCTGTTGTAAGTTTGTTTGGATTGATGACTTAAGCGCTGCGACTTCTGCGTGTTTCTTCTGTACCTCAGCAATGATGTTTTGCGTTTCGGCTTGGATCTTCTCGTCTTTCACGCCTTCAGTTTCAGCTTTTTTCTGAATTTCATTGATACGTGCTTCAAGCTGCTTGTTTTCCAGTACGATTTTTTGCACCTTCTGCTGAATTTCTTGTTGCTGCAGCTGCTCCATTGCTTGTTGTTTTTCAGACTGAGCTTGTGCCTGTGCTAATTCTTCCTCGGTCATATCCTCTTTCGCTTTTGGAATGTTCAAGGCTTGGCGTAAGGTTGATAGAAATTCTTCTTTGTTTGGCAGATCCATCAGCTCTACAAGCATTGGTAAAGTTGCTGCTTGAGCTTCTGGCGGTATTTGACTCATGGTATTACTGAGTAGTGTCGCTTGTTGCTGTCTGTATGTTGGCGTGGCTTTCACTGGTGCCAGTGCCATGTGTCCGCGCCAACGTGCTACATCGTTATTGCGCTTACCTTCAGGATTTGGCTCATTAATAACGATAGAGCGACGCTTTGCTTTATCTTCACGGTTAACAGTTACCTCGATGTTATTTTGTGGCTTAAGCTCTTCGATAATATAAGCAAGAAGCAACTCACCTACTTTGTTCCGCGAGTAATGGAAATTATCGTTTATTTCAGCAAGTGTTGTTGTGCCTTGCTCTACCAAGTTGGCAATTGCTACACCACTTGTTGCGTTACTGTCTTGGCCTAACATCGAGTTATATACACCGGCACAATCTTGTATGAGCTTCATATCGTGCTGCATCAAGTTAAACTGCTGTGCTGCAATGCCTACATCGTTTTGAATGCTTATTGCATCACTGGCCTTGCCTTTGTTCTTTCGCTCAGGATTAAGCTTAATGTAGCCATCTGGCTTTTCGACCTCTTCCTTTACACGTCTATCTGATAGCTGTGTTGCATCTTCATCTGCGATAACACGCCTTGCCTGCAATAAATAGTTCAAACGTATAACACGCGCATTAATACCATCTTGCGCTGGCATCATTCGACTAACTAAGCCGTAAGGCTCGCCGCTTGCGTCTTTTTGATAACCAATGAATGGAACAAGGTTAAACATGCCGCCTGGCGCTTCGCTTGGTCTATCAATAATACGATGTGGGCCAATAAACCATGCTTCACGGACATTAGGGAATGCTGCATATTCCAGCTGAACTTTACCGCTATTAACAGCTGCAACATGTGCCGTATTGTTCTTATCAAACTCGATAACACGGCCGTCAGACAGTCGAATAATGTGAGCACGCTTCCATACTTTGTAGTAGATAACTTGTAGTAAAACGCGTTTACGTGTTGTGTCTAACCACTCACTAGTTGACCTATTCCAGCTTTGTGCATCGCTCCATGCAGATTGCAGCGCATGATCTTCCGTGTGTTCTTCATCCAACGTTCTCAAGAAGTCTTCCCAGTGATTAACTGATTGCTCCAAGATTTCCTTATGCTCTGGAAAAGTCGCTATTGCTTCATCTAAATCAAGCCATTTTCGGCGAGCAATCCAGCGTGCATCACTTCTATCAGCTTCAACAGCATGAAAGTCCCACCAAACCTCACGACGATGAATAAACTTAATTCGGTATGGCGCTGCAAAAGGGATTGGGTTTTTAGTAACTTCTACCCAACCAATACCCGCTTTTAATTGACTAGCGTATGCATCAGAACACGCTCTATCGCCATTGGCTAAGCGCCAATAGTCTTTGAACTTCTCATTAAGTGCCTTAGCTAACTCTTCGCCTTGCTCGTCATCAGCTGAAACCATCAAATCAGAACGTGAACGAGCTTCTAAACCTAATACACCATCAATTGTGGGGCCAATCATGTTGTGCACTATGTCTGGTTGCCCACGCTCTTCTAGAATAGCTTTAACTTTTGCACTTAATTGATCACCATCATAATACGCACATGCTTTTGTAGCCGGTGTACGCCAATCAGGTTGTGAGTCAATGTCACCAAGGATCGACAACAGCTTATCTAACGACAAGCCATCTTTGTTCTTTGCAAAATCAGCCATTTATTATCGTGCCATCCAAGAGTTAGGGTTGTGCGGTGCGGGAGTATTATCTTTAATGAGTTTCTTCGGCATTCTGACAAGCATTTCTTTAGCAATCATGTAGCTCATTACTTGGTCATCAAAGCCGCCGGGCTGCGCGCCCATGCGTCCTTTTTTATCGTAAACAAAGGTGTTTAATTCGTTGGCTGTTCCGCGCCAAACAATGCCGTCCTTGTCATGTGTAAGTAGTTCATCCAAACCACTAGTGAGTATTGGTTTAGACTGTGCACTGGTATGCCACCCTACTTTTTTTGTTTCTTCGTCCGTGTCTTCACGATCAATGTGTTCTTCTGTGTAAATCCGGCTAGTCGGGTAAATCTCAACTAACTCTTGAAGTGTTGCATGACCGTGGTTGTTACGCTCTATGCCTATAAACGCCTTGTTATACATCAAACCAATATGCTTATTGATATGAGCAAAGCGTTTAGGATCTATATGACCAAACCAATGAGCGACTTGGCGACCGTCTGATTTAGCGCATACATCTAATGAGCTGCGATCGCCGTGTTCAAGCCCTTCTGCAACATCGCCACCGATCGCATATTCTTCGTCATCGTCCGGCAGTTCCCAAACGAGTAAGTAACCAAGTGTTGACTGTGCTAACTTGTCAGCTGCTTTAGATGACAGGTCCACTTTGCCATTCATCTTTTTGAGCTTGCCTGTATAAGGCTCAATCTCATAAACAATGAGCGGCTTTTTGCAACGACCTTCAACACGCATTAAGTCATCACTCGCAAATACTTTGCGGCCTGAAGTTAAAAACGCTTCCATTGGCGTAGATGGAAACTCCTGTTTCATCTTGTCCTTCATGTTGCGTTCTTTGCCGATGTACCAACAAATCTGCTCTTCACTGAGCGTTATTCCGTTGGCAGCTTCAACTGACTTAAAGTATTTAATTTGCTCTTTAGTTAGCTTCAACCCGCCTGATGGGACTGGTGCAACATACTTAGGATCTTCAAACCAAGGAAAGAAGTGAAACTTAAAGTTTTGTCTCGTTAATGCAATGCCTGACTCTAGCAACTCCATTGCTTCTACAGACATATCGAAAAAGTTACCTGCTGCGCCTTCAGCTGTAGACTCAACGAATATTAATGAGCCATCGTGCACCGCGTTAAATGAACCGCTTTTAACTTCTTCTGCGCGTAATGGGTATTGAGCGCATATCTTGCCGTACTCGGACACGTGCAATACTTGAAGCGTTCCAGAGCGGAACGAAACCGCAACACGTACCCAGCTATCATTGTTAAACCAAATGCCAGTGCCCGTTTTACTTTTAATCGAGCGCTTACCTGTCTTTAGCCAGCTTGGTAACCGCTCGTATGGGTAAAGTATCTTGGACGAGAATATCGCGCTTGCCTCATCTTTACCTTGGGCAATAACGCCACACTGTCTGTTATCGTTAAACATAGCGTGATCAAGAATGAAAACTTGAATAGCTGTACTAAAGCCCAGCTGACGCGCTTTTAAGATAATGTTTAAAAACCACATCGTCATAAACAACATGGTTTGTGCTAGCCGGCAACGAAATAAAACCTCTTGGCCTTTCTCGTTAGCGATTATGTAAAGGTTGTTTAGTCGCCACCACCAACAGTCTAAATATGGCTCACAACGTTCTAATAGATCTACATCATCTAAGGTGAAGCGTTCTTCTTCAGTTAACCAGGTGCTTTTAGGATATTTAGCAAGCTTTGGCTGCATTATTCACTCACCACCTGATCTAAGCCGTCAGTGCGACTATCAATGAAGTTATCAAGTTTGCTAGTACCACCCGCATCTTTTCTGGCTTTCGTAGCTTCGTGTTCAGCAATTTCCGCTTGATGTTTGCCACGCTTAGTTGCATGAACAAGTGCTTTAGTTTGTTGTGATATTCTTGATGTTTCAGCAATCAGTTTGCCGCGTGCGAGTGAGTCAGTTTCAAGGTTCGATAGCGTTTTTATAATTGACTCAACGCGTGTAATGTTTCTATCTAGGGCTGACTCTGCTTTGAATAACGACTCATAGAACCGCGCTGCTGTATCAACATCAGTTTCAGGATCTTCAAGCTTCTTATTGATCCCTTCCATGGCCTTCATAACCATGTGAATACGAGCTCGACAAAGAGCGAGTTCATCTTCAAGGGTTGTGGCTTCTACTAGTTGATTAACTTCATTCTCGAAGTACTTTGTATAACCACCATGCGTTACAAGATGCCGGTTTCGAGTGCCAGGCTTTACACCGGGCTTTTGCTTACCTTCCCTAGTTTTACGCTCTCTAGCCTTTGGTTGTTTCTTTAAATTAGTTTGAGGCAGCTTTATATAACGTCTTGCTGTTGCGTAATTAAGGCCGTGACTTTCACAGAAATCACGCGGACCTATACCACTCTCTTCATGCTCCTTTAAGAATAGTGTCTTTAAATCGTCCCATTTTGACACTACTGTTCACCGTAGCCTGCCTTGCACTCAGCTAATGCTTGTTCATCATCACGCACCAGTTCTCTCATACGTGCCTTATGGTACTCAGCATCTTCACGGCGTTTCTGAAGTTCAAGCTCATGCTTTTTGCTCTGATAACGCCAGTTCATTAGAAACGTTATTACTGTGAACAAAATACCAAGCGCAAGGGCAATGTTATTAAGTGACAATAAGCCACCGACACCAGTACCGATACTTGCGGTGTAACTAGCTGCTGCTGTTGATTTATCCATTGTTAAATTCGCTGGCCCATTGTTTGGTTCGTTTAATGTCTTCATTGCATTTATCTATGACAAACTCTAAATACTGCGCATACGCTAACAAACTCGCGTTTCCTGCTATTTGTTTAATGTCGATGTTACAGTTGGATAGATATTCTTCCGGCGGTGTTACGTACACGTATTTTGTCTGTACCACCGTCCTTGTCACACTCGCTGGTTCTTGCGTACTTGAGCAAGCGGATAGCATCACAAGGAACGCTATCATTAGCCCATTGTTTAGTAGCTTCATCGCTTGACTCTCGTAACTTGTCTATTTCAGATTGTGAAATATGTAAGCTGTTCGTTAGCTGACTTACTTCATCTTGGTAGGCTTGATTAATACGTGATAATGACTCTCGCTCACGTATTAATTTTTGATTCTGTTTTTCGGTTAGTTCAACGCTTTGCGCTAAGAACTCAGTTTGCATTGTTAGATTATCAATCTCTAAGCTTTTAGTTTTAATCGTTTTGTTAGCTTCAGTCAGGTCATTTTCAATAGATACAAGCTGATATGTTGCGTAAGCCAGCGCTGCTAGTAATGCTACGATAGCGGTTCTTTCAATGCTGCTGAATAGTGCTTTGAACATTTGCTACTCCATCAAGACATATTGAACGCTCTTTTTCTCTTCGCGTGATTAAGCCTGGTAACTTTTCACCTTTAGCAAAAATCCAGCGTGACAGCTCATTGCAAGCGCCAATGCGATCGTTATTGTTTAGCTTTTTAAGTAATGTACTGCTTTGAAAGTTGCCAGAGCCTACGTTGTAGTGAAATGATAAATACGCAATGTGTTCGCCTTGGCTCAGTTTTGTATTGATAGCGCTCATTAGCTGTTCGTTGTGAGCTGCCAAATCTTCAGCTAATAAATTCAAACACTCATCTTCTGTGTACTCTTTGCCAACAACAGCTGTTTCAGTATGGCCGTAACAAGTAGTCGCTATGCCAACAGGGTCAACATAACCTGTCAGCTCTTGGCCCTCGAAAGTAGCGACTGTTACACCTGCAGCCGCAAGAGTGCCGGAAAACCCCAGCGCTATAAGTTTTCCTGCTTTCATAGTTTATTCTCAAATTTTAGGTATAAAAAAACCCGCGAGATGCGGGCTAATCTTTCTTGGTAAATAAACGATTACTTCGTAATGCTTGCTTCTGAAGGGCGTGGATATGTGATGCATCTCTAAAAATCGAATCCATCTTTGCTAATTGGCTGGCAATAGGCAATAGCATTTCTTGTTGTCGTCGTAACTTTTGCAAGTATTTAGAATTTATCGGTTTGTTATTATCCAATAAACCCGGAAGGTTTATTTGAATATCACTGACTTCCTTTTCTAGAGAGTCTAAATCTGTAGATTCACTATTTTTCTTTAACTTTTCAAACTCAAATTTCAAATCGTTATAAACTTTTATAACTTCCTCAGCATTTTGCTGTGCTGTTTCGAGCTTCCCTTCAAGTGTATGAATATAACGTTCTGATTCTTCTGTATTTTTCTTATCTCTTTCTCTTATTGCTAAAAGGTCTTTGTTGTGTTGAGATGTTTCATGCAACTTATTTGATAGACTTTGATTATCCTCTATTAACTTAGACTGCCTAGCTTCAGCCCTGTCTAACTGTATTTCCAAATCATGGTTTTTTAATTTAGTTGCTTCATGAATTTCCGGGACAACCATTTCCTTCCAGCCTTTCTTGCTAAGCAGCTGATTTGTAGTATTTTCAGCTAACCTTTTAAGAATTTCAACAATTGCGTTTACCCAGGGTAATATCGCAACTAATACAGCAGCCACCCAAATAGGCGTCCACCAATCCCAAGGATGTTGACTTTCTAATAAAAATAGCTTTTTACTTATTTCCCCTGGCTCAAGAAGAAGCCAAAGGATGGTTTTCCAATTAAGTGAACAAAAACCCAAAAGTATGTGAATAAAAAAGGGTTTGAAAGCCTTTCTTTGAAAATATCTAGAAGCGATGGATCTTGTGGTAACTGAGACATGGCTAATCCCTTACTCCATGAAATCATATTTAAATAATAAAAAATCCGCCAAGTCATAAACTAAGCGGATTTCTTCAACATGGAAAATATTATATCAGGATTGGGGGGTTTGCAAGCTCACTATTTAGACTTTCTGATTTTACTTGTGTTTATAAACCTAGACTTTACTTTATCAGATTCAGCCTTTCTCTTCGCTATTTCCTCTTGCACGATGATTGCATCAAGTTCTGCAGCCAAAGACTGCACATATTCAAATAGGACCCCGTTAATATCTTGGTTACTGTTTGATATGAGCTTAGAAAGCCTTAAGTCATCTACAAACATAACTCTTTTTTCTGTAGGGATCACGATAAAATCAATACCGATTCGCCCAAATAAAAAATAAAAAACTTTTTGTACTTCCCATCTGTATTTCATAGACGTATTTGAAACACATCTGCAATACCTATCGTCTGCAGGAGAGTACTCATTTTTTAGCAGGAGATATAGTTCATTTTTATTTCTATAATTGGAGAGTCTAATTCTGTTATCACTGGAAACATTGAGATATTTAAGAATTAGCCCTATGATAAAATTAATAATTCTACATAATAAATAAAGCATGACTAAATAGTACCTTGAACACTTCCTCTGTGCATTCGCACTGAGCTAATAACAACCCCTTCAAAAAGGTACTCATCATGCTTGGTAACTTTTACGGGTGGGTATTCTGCGCTTGCAGAAAGCAGTAAGTTATTTTTGAGGTCAGCAATTTTACAAACAAACACACCGTTGTACGCGCAAACAATAACATCGCCCTGCTTAACATCAACGCTGCGGTCAATTATGAGTAAGTCACCGTCAAAAATTCCAACTCCTTCCATCGAACGGCCGCTAGCAATGCCATAAAAGGTTGCATCTTTGTTCTTCTCGATTAGCCCAGCAACTCCATTTTGAAATTCATTATAACTATTTCCTTTAATTACATTACTTAGCAACACGCTCATAGCTCTACCTGTTTTTGAGTTTTACATAACATTAATAATTAGTGGTTTCTCAAAATATTAAAATCAGTAAATTCTGAGTCCTGCTAGGTATAGTTCGTATTTCATTAGGGCTAGGTTAACTGTTTTTATCTCGCTCAATTTTGTCAGCCAAAGCTCTTAGCTTATATGCAATCGTCGCCTTGGTATCATTCTTATTGAAATAAGCTTCTAAATGTTCATTGTCGATATCTAGAGCAAGTGTGAAATTGCAGTAATCGCCAAATCCTACTGGCTGTACTTTTATGTTGGTGAGTTTTTGCTGCATGTTAATCTCCTTATTTCATGCCTATCTGCGCACATACAATATTTTCATACTATTGTAGCGCATTTAATCGAATGTTTGCGCACTTTTATAAGAGTTAAATTTAAAATGACGATATTTATCAAATACTAAACACCGCAGTTTAATCTTGTGCGCAGTCAGCTTGCGCAGTGTATAGTTTGATAATCTCTTTTATCCTGCCCCTTAAGAGAGAGTTGTCGCCTTTGCTGTCAATAATAGCTTTTTGTAGGTAGCAAACCATTTCTATAAATGCATCTTCCCTGATTTCATCATGATCACTCATGTACATTTTGCAGAATGAATCAAAATTAGCCTCTATCTCTGCTTGCGCTTCCTCTGCATTATAACGCTTAAGAATGTCAGCTATGCCGTATTCATCTACTGGCTTTGCTTCTGTCATACTAACTCCCACTTAAAAGTGTACAGCCCTGTCATTACCCTTTTAAAAGTTAACCTAGTTATAGCTCGCTTAGATATATCTTCATTAGGGTTAAATGACTCTAATCGGTTCGGATCGTAACCTACCTCGTAAAATTCAGGTTGCTCATCTGTCCAATGCTTAGGGAGCTTGTCTTTTATCGCCTTAAGCTCTTCGTCACTTAAAACTATATTACTCATGCTTATCTCTCTTGACCTGAATGCTATTAAGAACCCATACATCTATGCCGTTTTTTGGCCTTGAAGCATATTTGATTGTCGCTTGCATACTAAATACTAAGTTTTTTGGTTTTAGCTTTGGTGTTGCAATACTGTTTAGCATTTCTTTTATGCTGCTAAACATTAATTCATCAGAAATGTATGCCGAAGAGCTCATGCTACATCGTCCATTTTCTCATGAATGTTTTTAAATATATCTCTCTCCCACTCGTTTATTAACCTTAAAAGCTCTTTAGTTACTTCATCATGTGCACAACTGTAGCTTTTGTGATTGATACCGATGATTTGGCAACGACTTCTCTTTGATATTGGCTTACGACCTCTACCATGGCAGTGAATGCAAATATCAGGGCTAGGACTTGTCGCTTTCTCCCCAGGCGCTAGGCCGCTTCCATCGCATTCATTGCATACTGGCTGTACGTGCTCATATACCGCCGACATAACCAACCCGTTTAATGTGTCGGGCTTTATCTTGTACTGCCGTATCTTAATAAAAAGCGTTGCATGCATCGTTAAAGAGCGTACTACGCGTTTAAGCCTTTGCTCTTCGCCTACATATCGAAAGTAAGCCCAGCTTGTTTGACATGGTGGCAGACCAGCAAGTGCATGTGCTGCTGTTCTCCAATCGATAACGTCTTGACCACTGCCGCCAAACGTACCAGTTAGATTAAGTGTTTTAGTTGTTAGTTTTGCTAGTAGTTTAATCGGCTGCATTCTGTTTACCCCCAAAGCGCAATCATTGCTGCGTCGCGTTTATCTTCGTTTGTACGGCCTTGCCACCCTGTGATTTTATTGAAGTAATTGCCGTCTTTTTTAGCTTGTCGTTTATGTGGCCCTTTAAGAGGCCTTACTTTAGTAACTTGGTAACCTTGGCTTTCAAGTACTTCACAAATTAGTCGAGCAGTTGCTTTGCACGCTCCTACGTCTTGGCAAATTTTTTCACGTACAGAGCGCTTGTTCTTAACTTTCTCACCGAATAGCGGCTTTATTGCTTCGGGGTTTTCTACTTTGATTGTGATTGAATCTTTTGGCCCAGCTGCAGCGATGTATTCAAATAGGTCAACAAAGCTCAATGACTCAAGGTGTAAAATAGTTTTTCCTTGAATGACAGCAATACCACTTTTCACAAAGTCGGGATCTATTCCAATTGTTAGCATGCGCTTGGTACCTCGATTAAACCTTGCTCTAATAGAATTGATTGCGTTCTGATCATCCCTTCATATGCATACAAACGATTGATACGCGGATCACCTACTCGAGTTCTGTTATCAATAACATCGTGACATGCCGAGCACGCATACGTTGCATGTATGTCATCACACTTTTGGCCCATACCTGAGCCTTTCCCTACATGCGCAAGTACCACTGTTTCACTATTGCCATTGCACACACCAGGTATGCGCACTTGGCATTGTTGGCCTCTGGCGCTATTTCGAATTTTCTTACTAATGAGCGACATTTGTTTCCCCATATAGAGCGAGCATGTACAAATCGTCAGGCCTTGTTAGCATAAGCTCTAAGTACTCTGCGCAGTATTGCTCTAGCCAATTAAGGTATTCAGTAAACTCTTTGGTATTCAGCTTTCGAGTGCGTTTTCTGACAATGATTGGCTCTTCATTGCCTGCTTGGATAACGCGCACACCAAACTTTTTGCGCACAAATACTTCGTGAACATCTTCTGAGCTATTTTCTTGTCCAAAGTGCTCTCGCATGTGTTCAGCTATTTCCTGATTCCACACCCACATAAGTCGGTTTTGAGCTAGCGAACGCTTGGCCTTAAACTCCTTAAACTCAATCACAACGTCTTTACCAAAGCGCAGCATATCCCTTACTGCTTGCCCTATTTGAGGCATGTAATACTGCGCATTAGTAGCCGTTATTACTTTCTTTGCCATTTACGCAGCCTTCTCAGGTTCTTTTGCTGACTCTTGTTTGGCTACTTCCTCTTGATGTGCCAGTTTCAATACTTCTGAAGTTGCAGCTAGCATTGAGTCACGTAAATCACGTGGCAAGTTGTATCGCTCAGTGATCACTGTTGTTGACTTAACCAGTAGTTCAATTGCTTTATTCACATTTGCTTGGCCTCCCTCTTGGATAGCTTTTGCTGCATGTCCTTTTGCAGCTGATAGAAACCCATCACTGATAAGTTCGCCAGTTGGTGATAGTTGCTGTAATGTGCTTTTCTTTACTTGTGCCATGATTAACCTCTATGCAGTTCTTGCTTGTTTAAATGTTTTTTCCATTTCAGCGTTGAGCGAGTAGCCCTGATGTGATGGAACTTTATTTGATGTGAAATTACCCGGGTGAGCTTTTACATTGCTCATCTGATTTCCAGCCTTGCGATGCTGACTGCGAGACTCTTCACGTTTTATTTTTTCCTGTTTAAATGCTTCTTTCTGGTCCTTGATGTACTGAGGAACACTAGGAACACCAGCAAGTTTTGCAGCTCTGGCCATTACCCTATTACCCGCTGCAGTAGCTGCATTTAAGTCTCTTGCGCTTGGCTCATTTATTCCTTTAAGCAGCTCTTCCTTGGCCTTACGCGCTTCAACAACTGCAAGCCAATACCCATCACCTAAAATCTCTTTTAGTGCACGGATGAATTGCTTTTGGTCTTGTTCGTAAGACTTCATGACTCACCCCACGTACTTCAAGTAAGCCGGTGGCGCTGAGTACTCAAGCTGTAGCGGTATAGGGTTTAGCTCTCCTTTGCCGTAAAGCTCTGCAAGCTTTGTGTATTTCTCTTTAGCCATTTTCTGCCAAGCGCTATCAGTAAGATTTGCTCTTGCTGCAGCGATACTTTGGTTAAGCCAGTAAACTAATGGCTCAGACCATTCTTTGTCTTTGCCGTAGTTTTTAACTCGTTGGTCGTTTATCTCGGCCATGCACTGTTCAAGTGTTGGCATACCGCGAGATTGAAGGCATAAGATTTTGAACTCGATAGGATTAGGCGCGTACCGTTCACTTGTCGAAAGCAAACGAGCCATTTCAAGCGCTGCACGAACATGCTTCGCAATGATCCCCATGCCGTAAAGCTGTTTGGCGTATTCGTTTGCAAACAGCATCAGGTTACCGCGCCAGTTAAAATCACTATTAGGGTAGTATGCTTTTAGCGAAGGCAAAACTTCGTCGCTGATCAGTTTCACTAGGACGTCGTTTGCTTGTCGTTTATCGGTTTGGCTTATTTTTGATACTTGAGTATTCATCAAAGAACCTCGTCATCGTGTGGTGTTGGTATATGCGCGACTGATTGCTGAAGTGCTGCCAGCTGATCGCCAACATTACCGTTTTGTCGCTGGCTGAAATGGCTTGGCGCATAGCTGTTTTGATTTGAATTAGCTATCCAGTTGTATTTGAAGCCCTGCCAATTCCTAGTTATGCACTCAGACAAACAATCATCAACGCTAATGCCGTTATCAAAAGCTATTGTGAGTTGGTTACCGAAAGTGTTTATCACTGTCTGACTGAGTGATGCTTTCTTCGCTTTTCGCATCGCGACCCAATCATCAAAAATTTGTGGTGATGGCATTTGGGGCCATAGAGAAAAATCAAATAATTCGAGCGGACTTTTTTTGGTACTTTTTTTATTATTATCTTTTGTATTAGTTTCTTTTCTTATGTGGCAGTCATTTTCGACTAGTTTTTTAGTCGTTTTTGACGAGTCTGCTAGTCGTTTTTGACTAGTTTTAGAGTCGCTTTTGACTAGTCGTTTTTGACTAGTTTCAATTTCAACCCAGTCACTAACAACTGGATTTATACCTGTATTCTTTCCATCGCGGATCAGCACTTTTTTTGACACTAGACCCTTTATGATTTTTCCAATGTTTGTACTGTCAATACCGGTCAAATCACTTAACTGAGTATTAGTGATCCAGTCTGCTTTTTTTTGCCAACGAAACGTTTTGCCAATAACGGCAAAAATTATTTGATACTCACGCGCACTTAACTTCACTGGCGGACTAGCAAGCGTGTCCGTTAATTTTTGCGCAAGCCTGTCGTAGCCGTTTTCAATATCAGCTTTCACATACCCACCATCTTTATGTTCATGCCGCACTACTTGATTGCATGTTGGTTCATCCTGTGACACAGGGAACTTGTAAATCTCTGCTAAATTAGCCATACTTACCTCGATGAATTGAACCCGCTATCGTGCCGACCAAAGCTGATGCGGGTTTTGTTTTATCTGCGAGTTACATCAGCCTTTGCTGTAGCTCGCGCCTTAAATTCTTTTGCTTTATTCAGTTTTCTTCTTCCAATAACCACGCAACCAATTAAGTCAATTACAAAAGCCATCACAGCTAACATGGCTAATAAATCAGAAATTGTTTTATGTTTACTGACGAGAGTACTTATCACCATCAACAGCACCCCAATGCTTATAGAGTGACGAACTATAAAGCTCATACTCAACGCCTAAACTGGCGTCTTTGTATTTCTCGAAGTTCAGCGCAGCCAATACATAAATTCGTTTTAACTGCCTTTCTACGCTCTTCAGGAATATCAGCACCGCACTCAATACACTCTAATGACTCTTGAACGTCTTCTTGTTTTAAGTTCGCTAACTGTCTTTCTTGTTCTCGCTCTATTTCAATTTGAGCGTTATCAGCTGCATCCATTACGACTCCATTAACTACTTGAATAAATTTTAAAAAACACACATTCTGTATGTTCGCTATAGGCGGTAGCGACAGGGAGAGTTAGTCTATTGGCTTGCACAGACCGTTGCCCTAGACGTGATTAGGGACTAATAGACTCCCCTCCCTTGCCTCCGAGTTTGCAAGGCTCGGAACTCGTCGGCCAAATTTTCATTGGTCGCTGAGCGCTCGGCGACTTGTGATGGAGTGAGATTTCTCATGAAGTTTCAAGTCTCTGTAAAGATCACTACAACTGTTAACCTTTCACGGTTAACACATCACAAACTGCCAATTTTAAAGCGCCCTTTTGTCTGCTAGCATGCAAGTGCGAATTACAAAAACCAGCCACACAAAAGGACTAAAAATGAACTTCGATATTTCTTCTTTTAATAGAATTGCTAAACCGCTTTTAAATACCCTCGCTGAGCAATTCCCATTACCACTTAAGATCCACCTTCAACGTTATGAAGCCCCAGACTTCGACGTGAAAATGGATATACCTTTGTTAAGAGCAACCCTTTATTACCTAGCAGCAAATAACTACTTGATGTTTGAAGGCGATCACGCAGATAACGCCAATTACTACTTAACATCAAAAGGCCTAGAACTTCTTAAAGTCGATTTTGAAAAAGAGTTCAAAAAATCTTCTTCTGTTTATGACCAAGGCAAAGTTGGCTGTTAACTCACGACTCATTTACCGGCTTACGGATCCTTTTCGTAGGCCTTCCACATAATTCGTAACATCAAGAACAAACCCATCACGAGCACTGCCATGAATACCCAATTCATCTGCCTTTGTACTTATTAGCTCGCCAAGTCCTTTTGCTGCCTCGTCATATTTGATATAGCTATCTCTTTTTTTTCCATCTGATATTCGAACTTCATCTTTAGCTTTAGGGAAATCACCCTCGCTATATAAAGGCGTAATTTGTTGAGCGTCAGTTAATGAGCAAATAGCTTTACCATTACAGTAAAAACCTGATTCTTCGTCCGTATCTTCTACAAGCGCCTCGACAAAAACACCCGCACAGATGCGCCAATTAAAAGAGAACGAATAAAACTTGCCATCAACCAGATTTAAATTGTTATCGCTCATGTAAAACCCCTTCATATATTGATTAAAAAGTGTCCTTTCGTTTGCTAGGATGAATATGCGAGTAAACAAACAGCAAACAAAAGGACTAAACATGCCAAATATTGATCACTTACCACCTGTGCTCTGCCCGGTGTGCAAAGCAAAATTCAATAAACCGCCTAGTTGGTTTCATGACCAATCGGTGTACATTTGCCCCTGTGGGTATGAAATCCCAATAGATAATGCGATCAAGGCGCACTTCGCCATGCTCGCAAAACAGATCTCGGAATTCCCTAAGTTTTGATTCAGGCCATTCAGCCCATTTAAGCTCCGTTGTAAAAATGGGTTTATCAACTAGATGCAGCCAAGGTGGCGGCGTATCTTCATTAATAAAACTCATGAGCTCGTCACTCATATTCAAGCCACCTTCAATGATGTAGCTTTCACTGAAGCCGGTTCATTTGGATCAGGACGAACCATTTGCTCGAGCTCAGCTGTCACATGCAAAATAGCTGTAATAGCTTGTTGTGCTCGTTTTTGAATGACATCAAAATTTGATTCGGTAATAACGCCATCAGAACGTGAAGTGTGAACAGCTTTGGCAAAGTCACCGCATGCGGCTTGTAACTGAAGTATTTGGTCTGCTAGTTCTTCATCTGATAAACCAACATCAGGCAAATCAACAACTGTTTTGCCTACGCTAAATGCCCAGGCTTCTAGTGAACGGTAGTCTTGTGTTAGGTCTGACATTGCAATAATTTGTCTATACCCAAGAATGTGAGTATCACAACCATCATCCAACTTGCTTCTAAGAACCGTTGGATTCATACCCATCTGTCTAGCTAGTTCAGCAATGTTGTAGTCATTCTTATAACTCTCAGCTGCTGCCATTGGGCATCGTGCGGCTGGTGCATGAGCACACGTACTTTTTTTAGATAAAAGCATTTATATTATTCCTTATGCTGCTTCTTGTTGCTCAACCGGATAACAAGAGTAATCAACTTTCAATTTGCCTTGAGTTATTTTTTCTAACTCTAAGGCTCTGCCATAAGGTAAAAAGCCAGCTTTAGACCATTTACTGATAGTCGCTTTATTGGCAGGAAATCGAAACGCGTCACCAAGAGCCTTACGATCTCCGCTAAAGTAATCGATAGCATCGGACGTTTTCATATTGTGAGCCTCTTTACGATAAAAGTTTCCAAAAGTGTACGATCGATTTGGTAATTATGTCAACCAAAGGAAACCAAATAAGCAATACAATGTTTACTAATATAAACTTAGAGAAGAAAAGCATGTCATTTGAGCAACGCTTGAAGTCACAGATGAAAACTTGCGGTGTAAAGGCGGCTGATATTCATAGAAGATTAGGAATATCTAAAAGTACAGTGAGTAAATGGATGAACGGCATGAATGAACCTAAAGGTGAAAATGCTGTTAAATTAGCCACATTTTTACGTTGTAATATATCTTGGCTACTTGAGGGTAAAGGAACTCCGAATAAGAATATCGAGCTAGAGTTAGGCCCCGACTTAAGGGGGGCTGCGCCTTTAATTTCATGGGTACAAGCTGGCAAATGGAAAGATATTGATATGGAGAGCTTGCATCAATCAACAGATACAACTTTCTATCAACATACTGCAAATGTAAGTGACCAGGCTTTTGCTTTAAGAGTAAAGGGTGACAGCATGACTAGTTACTCAGGTGGAAAATCAATTCCGGAAGGTTCAGTGATCATAGTAGATCCGAATATTCAGGCCGAGCATGGCAAAGTTGTAGTTGCTCGATTAGAGAGCAGTAATGAAGCAACACTAAAACAATTAGTCGAAGATGGTGGGGCAAGGTTTTTAAAACCATTTAACAATAGCTACCCAACCATGCCAATCAATGGTAATTGTACTATTATTGGAGTAGTAAGACAGGTAATCCAAGACTTCTAACGATTTTAAAGTATCAAGGAAACTATTTTCATGGAAAGATTTAAAAGTTTTTTAAAATTAATCGCTTACTGTACAGCACTTGTTCTAATATTTATATATGCATGGAATGCTTTTTCTAATAGCTATGACCTCGCACAAAATGGCAAAATTTCAATAGCTAAGGTAATAGATTACAAATTAGAAGAAACAACTGGTCGCAAAGGAAGAACAAGGACACATCATTTACACTTATTGTATTTTGACAATCAGACAGAATGGGTTGACCTTCATAAAACATACGAAATAAATACAAGGCTAAACATAATATATAGCTCTAAAAATCCCAGTAACATAACTTTTGGCAATTCCAAATTATCTACTCTCGAATATTTTAAGAATGATATTGGTATAATTGGTTTGATAGTTGGTATCATTGTGATGATTTTCATAGCCTTTGAAATAACAAACCAATTTAGAAAAACTATAAACCCGCCCCCACCTCCAAAGCTAAGCAACTCTCAGAAAAATGAAATTCTATTAGAACAACAGCATGCAAAATCCCGCATTTCAGCCCCCATTAAAAGCGCAGCTATTTTTGCATCAATAGCCTTTTGTATTGCACTATACTTGAGTAACTCTAATAACTTTTCGGAGCAGGTTGTTGCATCAGTAATTGTAGCTTTTATCACATTTTGCTTTAGTTATATTTTACTCTATAAGCCTGCAGAAAGACGAAAATAGATCAAACTGAACATGTCAGCCCTCCAACATTAATTAAGCATTATATGACTTAATAAACCTGCTTAAAGCTGAACCTTGCAAACAAAAGTACACTTTTGGAAACTTTTTGTTTGACCTTTTTGTTTCCTTGTGTAAACTTACCATAAAGTTTCCTAAAGTGAACAAAGGTATCAACATGGATAGCAACACTAAACAACATAAAGAGTCAGTTGAACTAGCACTACATCGTCTAATTTCAGCATCGCTTTCTTTCGCTCTAGCAAAGCACACAGCTTGCGTGAATATTTCACCAGCTAATGATGTGGTTTCAATCTTCATAAAAGACGAGTCAAACGAGACTGTTGTCTTAGAAACCATTTTGCTAAATGCGAAAGATTCAGCGAAAAAAATCAATGCAGTAACAGATGAGCTTAATCAGCTTAACTGTCCTCTCGATTTAGTGAGCTAAGACCATGGACGTTACAAAAATAAAAGACCTTTTGGCAGATCCTTTTGAAGAACATGACATTGAATGGCGTGTTCAGCAAAGCGGTGTTTCTAACAAGCAAAAGCCTTGGGTAATGGTTATTCCATACATCACTAACCGCGCAATCCAACAACGATTAGATGACGTTCTAGGTCTGGATGGCTGGGAAAATGTCTATCAAGAAGCATCTAACGGTAAAGGCTACCTTTGCGGGTTAAAAGTTCGCATTGGTGATAAATGGGTAACTAAGTGGGATGGCGCAGAGTACACGAATATAGAGCCCCTTAAAGGTGCTTTATCGGGTGCTATGAAGCGAACAGCCGTTCAATTTGGTATTGGCCGTTACCTCTACTCTCTTGAATCAGAGTTTGCAACTTGCTTACCAGTTAATAACCGTTTCGAGTGTGATGGTGAATACATACGCATTCCACTTAATAAGCAACAGAAAAACGGCCCAAAAATGGAAGCGCAATGGTTTCCTCCTCAACTACCTGATTGGGCCTTACCAAAAGCTAAATTCGATAAGTACTTAGAGGCGATTGAGTCTGCAGAGTTAATGGAATCAATGCGCGAAGCTTACAACAAAGCATACAAGTACGCTGAAGCTGTAAACAGAATCGATATTCGTGACAAAGCGATAGCAATCAAAGACCGCAAAAAGGCTGAGCTTGAAAAGCTAAACCAAGACGAAGCAATAAATAAAAACAAAAAGTTTTTGAATTGGATTAACACGAAAATCAGCGATCTGATCACAAGCGCTGAGAACGAATCAATTTTAAACCTTAACCACAAGAAACTGCTTCAAGAGGTTAAGGGCCATTGTAGAGCTAACAAAATTGACGCAACCAATTTTGTTAGCCAGGTAAACGAAGCGCATCAACAAGCACTAATCAACCTAAGAAACTAAATGGAGCATAGCACCATGACTACAGCAAAGCAAAGCACTGCAACAAACCTAGTAGAAGTCGTATTTCAAGAAGACCTAACAAAGCAAGGTCTGGCAGAACTTCGTAAGAAGTATCCGAAGTCTTTGAAACTTGATATGCAAGATGACGATGATTTCAAAGAAGCTCGTAAAATTCGCACTGAGCGTAACAAACTTGCTAAAGCAATCAATGATCGTCGAATTAGCTTCACTAGTGAACTTAAAGATCACGGTGATGACTTAATCAATAAAATTGATGTGATTTACAGCCCAATCATTACAGCGTTTGAAGCAGAAGATAAACGCCGTAAAGAAGAAGCTGCACGTATTAGAGCAGAACACGAAGCGATGCTAGATAAACAACGCTTAGAGATTGCTGAGTTCAAAGGTTTTATTCAGCAATGCAAGGGCAAAGACTCTCAATATATTGCTGATGCACTGGAGTCAGTAGATCTCATCGAAACTGATTCATTCCACAAAGACATTATCCATGAAGCTATCGACGCTAAAAAAGAAGTGATCGATACACTCAATGAAATGTATCAAACAGCGAAAGCTAACGAAAAAGTGGAAGCTGAACGCGCAGAGTTACGCGCCAAAGAAGAGCAGATTGAAAAAGAGCGCACTATTGAAAACCGCATTAATAAATTGCGTAACAGCCCTATGGATTTCTTTGGCAAGTCTAGCCAAGTGATCCAAGACCGTATTACTCAGTTAGAAAACTACACACCTACTGAAAGTGATTTTGGGCCACGTCTAGATGAAGTTATCCAGCTTCAAGCACAGGTAATTCAGCAATTGAGAATGATGCTTACACAAGCCAAACAACTTGAATCTGTTAACTCAGTTGCTCAGCCAATTGAAGAGCAAGCTACCAACCAAGATGTGCATAGCGTTCAGCAGACTCAATTTGAACAGCAAGAAGAAAATCAACTTCAATCTCAAGATGCACCGCTTCTAGGCGGGACAATCAAGTCAGACGTTTTTGAAGCTGCATCTACTACTGATGGCTATATCCCTCTGGACTTATGGCCGAGTGCAATGGACCGAGCAGAGAACGATGAGTTAGACCGCGTTTGTGATCAGCTAGAAGTAGCAGAAAGTCACATCGCATTTTTAGAAGCAGAATTAAACAAAGCGCTTGCTGCTTAATTCCAAACTTTAAACAAATGTAGCGCCTTCGGGCGCGCCATTTAAGGGGAGAAACTATGTCATCAGTAACAAGAATAGCTCAACACCGTATGACTCAGCACTTGCGCTGTAACAACATCATTTTTGGGTCAGCCATAGTAGTAAGCGCAAAAAAAGAAAACGTGGAAGGTTGGGTTTTACCTGGTGGGAAATTTACTCGAAATAGAACTGAAGCGTTTAAAACGTGCAGAAAGATGCACAGCCTAATTGAGGCTCTAGGTGGCATTCAATCAGTAAGTCACACAGATAGAGCGGCTTAACTATGATGCACGATTACATGGCAATCCGCGGCAACTCAACACGCGCTTGTAAAGCTCGCAAGCGTAAAGAGTTTTTCAAGATGGCAGCAGTAAACACAGCACGCATATTAGTGCTTGCCATCATCGTTTTAATTACAACTAAGTAGGCATAACAATGAAAAACATTCACGTATTTGCAGCGGAATTACCAAGCATTACAGTTTTAGAAAGCAAAGTTGCAGAAGACCAAGGCGTTATATTTACACCACTAACTGACAGTCAGTGGAGCAACCTGGGCTTTAAAGTTAACCGTCAGTTTATAGCGTTAAATAACGGCTACCGCATTGACTTTACTTTCAGCTATAAAGAACACCCAAAAGCGCAAATTATTGAGCGAGTAAATGAACATATTGAAGCGCTTGGCTATGAGCCTAGCAAAGAAGAAACTGGCAAAATAACGCAAGAAATTAGCGCTGATTTTTGCGCTCGTTCAATACCAAAAACAACACACTTCTCAGCTTATTACCACACTAAAAAACAAACGCTTATTTTTGACTGTAAAGCAGCATTAGCTCAACGTGCATTAGGTTTACTGCTAAAGCTGATTGAATCGATTGAAACTAAAACCCTGCATTGCAGTGGTATTTCAAACTCGCTGACCACAAACATGCTGCAGCAACTATCTCGGCCAGACGAACCATTCGAAACCGATAAGCTTTACTTTGCTGGCTTTGAAGTTGGTGATTTATTGGTTATGCAAAACAAAGATAAAGACGTTGCCCGTTTTAAGGGTGACTACCCTACCGAAAACATCAAAGAACTTATTGAGCAAGGCTATGAAATAAAAGAAATCGCACTTTCAAAAGATGGGATCTCATTCAATTTAAATCATAGTTTCAAGATCAAATGCATTAAAGAGCACTTTGAAGTTGAAGATGCCAGCTTTGACAACGCAGAAGATTACGAAATTTACAAACAAACTATCGCATTAGAGTTAATGACTAGTCATTGTGAGCAGTTAAGAGAAGCGTTTGATAAGCAAAATAAAGGCGAAGAACATCAAGAGCACTTGACAGAAGAACAAGACGACACTAACGAATCATTGCTCTCAAAATTTCAAGACAAAAATGGCAATGATGAATTCTATGACGAAGCAGTAGAGTTTGTTCAAAAGTCACAGCAGGCATCTGTCTCACGTATTCAACGTAAATTTCGAATTGGCTATAACCGAGCTGCTCGATTAGTTGAACAGCTTGAAGCAAACGGCATCATCACCGCGCCTGGTCATAACGGCGCTCGAGAAGTATTAGTTAAGTAAGGAGTAAACCATGGCTCGCGGAGTTAATAAAGTAATCTTAGTTGGCAACTTAGGGCAAGATCCTGAAGTGCGTTACATGCCTAATGGCAATGGTGTGGCAAATATCAGTGTGGCTACAACTGATAGCTGGAAGGATAAAAATACAGGTCAATTGCAAGAGCGCACAGAATGGCATCGCGTCATATTGTTCGGGAAACTTGCTGAAGTGGCCGGTGAATACTTACGTAAAGGTTCACAGGTTTACATTGAAGGTCGCTTGCAAACTCGCAAATGGACCGACCAATCAGGCCAAGAAAAATACACCACAGAAATCGTAGTTGATATGGGCGGACAGATGCAGATGCTTGGTGGCCGTAGTAACGATCAACATCAAGGAACTGGCTATCAAGGTGGTGGTTATCAGGGCGGCCATCAACAAGGCGGATATCAAGGTGGACAGCAACAAAGAAGTCACCATCAAGGCGGACAACAGAACAATCAACGTCAAAGCAATGCTCGTAATAACAATTCGCAAGGTGGATTTACCCCTAAACCTCAACAATCACAGCAGCGTGGCGGACCACAAAACCCGATGGAACCACCAGTCGATTTTTACGATGACGATATTCCATTCGCCCCTATCGGCTTGCAGTACCCTGCTCTATTGATGTGTATGTAAGGAAAGTCCCATGTTTGAACAATTTAAAGGCAATAAATTCAACCTTATATACGCTGATCCCGCTTGGTCATTCAGCAATAAAAAGACAGGTGGAAGCATGACAAGCGGTGCTAAGCATCAATACAAGTCGACAATGACTGTAGATGAAATAAAAGCAATGCCTATAGATGACATTGCAGCCGACGATTGCATATTGGTTCTGTGGTATGTCGGCGCAATGCCACAAGAAGCCTTAGACGTTGTGAAAGCATGGGGTTTTACGCTTAAGAATATGAATGGCTTCGTATGGAACAAACTTACTGTAAATAACATCCCATTTTTTGGTATGGGCTTTTGGACCCGCGGTGGAAGTGAGTCAGCCATTATCGCAATTAAAGGCAAGCCTAAAGTTGCTAGCCACTCAGTTAGAGCCGTAGGTCACTTCGATCCAGAAAGCTTAGACGAAGTTTTGAAGCACACAATATTTAGCGGTGCTTTTAAGGTGGGACAGCATAGCGAAAAGCCAAACGAGTTTAGAGAGGCATGCGTAGAGCTCGCAGGTGATGTGCCTCGTATTGAGTTATTTTCTCGTAAGCGTGTTAAAGGCTGGTCTGTTTGGGGTAATGAAGTGGGCAAATTAAATAAAAGAAAGCACAACCGAGAAGCTGCTTAAAGGTGTTAATCATGGAGCAATTAGAATTTATTTTGCTGGAAGCGGAACAACAAGAAGCTGTGAAAGGCAAAGATAGGTCAACACAACCAAAAGCATGCCAAAGCTGCAGTAACTTTATAAACATAGGATGGGAAAAAGATCCACTGCATCCTTTGAATGAAATGCTTAAAACGGAGTGTGAAACTATGGTTGGGTTATGCGAGTTAAAAGATAAAAAGTTATTTGGAAATCAAATATGTGGAAAATTCAAAATTCATATCATCTTAGATGGTAACACAAATCTTCAAAATATAACTAATAGGCCGGATTAATTATGTTTTTTGTAAAAAGCAAAAGGTGAAAGCATGAAAAAACGACCAACCTGCAAACAGTACCTAACGCATCTATTTCGACAAATGCGAATAGCAATGCCTGATAAACCAGGCGAACCAGTAAAGCTATTTCAGCTTTACATGAATGATGTAATGACGGAGCCAAAGATACGCATTTACTACAGCACAGTGAATGGACGCACTTATTACGATATGGAAATACCAGACCAAGACGAAGATTTTGCAGAGCGTTTAAATGCAGTGGCAGGACATATAAACAGTGCCATCTATTTGGCTGCAAACCCGATTGATAACAAGAAAACAGCATAGGTGATTTATGAGCTTACCATCAAGCAAATTTTACACAACAAAAGAAGTTGCCGCTATGGAAGGTGTAACAGAGGACTACTTAAGAAAGCAGATTGCTAAAGGTGACTTTATGAAGCCTACCATTGAAGGTAGGCCACATCGCTGGTTAAAAACCGTGATAGATCAGCATTACGCTGATTTAGACAACTCATTAAAACAAAGCGCATAATATATGCTTACTAGTCAAAGCTTTTTAATTGTTACAAAGGTATTTAGTGGGAAGACTTAACAGGTTAAAACACAAGTAATTATAATGTGTAGTAGCTCATATTTGATCGTGCAATTTCTATGAATAGGTTTGGACTTCACCTGACAGGCCGCCATAAGCGAAAAAAGGACCTTCGGCTCTGTGCCATTTGCAGACATTAGCAACGCCTGAGCTCAGGTGCATTTGAGACAACGCCTGCTTTTGCGTTAGCAAAAAAGTGGGTGGCGGATCAAATGTCATCTGCAGAGACTTTTTAGGCAGCGTTCACCGTATTC
>Ga0208315_1000114_pt1 | contig 97213 bp, 71 predicted proteins | sample MalvireepMed_215_FD_184239 | JGI IMG/M metagenome (GOLD analysis project Ga0208315, IMG submission 184239) | Marine viral communities from the Global Malaspina Expedition - Malaspina viral metaG DeepMed_215 (SPAdes) (version 2) | ecosystem: Environmental > Aquatic > Marine > Oceanic | place...
GTCCCCCGCCACCGCAGACCCGCTCGACCAGGCAGTCCGCGCAGACCCCGATGCCCACACGATAACACCCTAGAGCTGCGGCGGGGGACTTGGCTTGGAGCGATCCTTATGCCAGTTTCACGGCGCAACCGAATTGAGAGAGAAGAGGACAGACACGATGGATTTCCAACCGACAGAACGGCAAGCATACTGGCGCGACCGGGTGAAGAATTTCATCGACGATCATATCCGTCCCGCCGTGCCGACCTACAAGCAGCAGGACGCCGAAGGCGAACGCTGGAAGGTCATTCCCGTGGTCGAGGAACTCAAGGCGAAGGCCAAGAAGGAAGGGATCTGGAACCTCTTCATGCCGCCGCGCAATGACGGCCATCACCATGTCGAGGAAAGCTTCGAATTCGAAGGCCCCGGCCTGACCAATCTCGAATACGCGCTCTGCGCCGAGGAAATGGGCCGCATCGGCTTCGCCTCGGAGGTGTTCAACTGCTCCGCGCCCGACACCGGCAATATGGAAGTGTTTCATCGCTACGGGACGCGCGCGCAGAAGGACAAGTGGCTGACCCCGCTGATGAACGGCGAGATCCGTTCGGCCTTCCTGATGACCGAACCCTATACCGCCAGTTCGGACGCCACGAATATCGAATGCCGAATCGAACGCGACGGCGACGAATATGTCATCAACGGCCGCAAATGGTGGTCGTCGGGCGTCGGCGATCCGCGCTGCAAGGTCGCGATCGTCATGGGCAAGACCGATTTCTCGGCTGGTCGCCATGCCGCGCAGTCGATGATCCTGATGCCGATGGACGCGCCGGGCGTGAACATCCTGCGCCACCTGCCGGTGTTCGGCTATGACGATGCGCCGCACGGCCACATGGAAGTCGAACTCAAGGACGTGCGCGTGCCCGTCGACAACATGCTGCTGGGCGAAGGCCGCGGCTTCGAGATCGCGCAGGGCCGCCTCGGGCCGGGCCGTATCCACCACTGCATGCGCACCATCGGCGTGGCCGAGGAAGCGCTGCACAAGATGTGCAAGCGGCTGCAGGAACGCGAAGCTTTCGGCAAGCCGATCTACAAGCACTCGGTCTGGGAAGAGCGCGTGGCGCAGGCGCGGATCGATATCGACATGACCCGCCTGCTGTGCCTCAAGGCCGCGGACATGATGGATACGGTCGGCAACAAGGCCGCCAAGCAGGAAATCGCCATGATCAAGGTGCAGGCACCCAACATGGCGCTGCGCATCATCGACAATGCGATCCAGGCGCATGGCGGCGGCGGCGTGAGCGACGATTACGGTCTCGCCAATGCCTATGCCCACCAGCGTACGCTGCGGCTGGCCGATGGCCCCGACGAAGTCCACGCCCGGTCGATCGCGCGGATGGAGTTTGCCAAGCACCTGCCCGAGGAAGGCCCCAGCGCCAACGCCCTGCGCGACGGCAAGGCCCCGAGTCCGGGCAATGCCAATCTCAGCTCGGGCGATATGGGAGCGACGCGCTGATGGCCAAGGCGGCAATCCTCGAGCAGGTCGGCGGCCTCACCATCGGTGAGGTCGAGCTGGCCGATCCCGCCCCGCACGAAGTGCTGATCGATACCAAGGCCTGCGGCCTGTGTCATTCGGACCTGCATTTCATCGACGGCGCCTATCCGCACCCGCTGCCGGCCATTCCGGGCCACGAGGCGGCGGGCGTGGTGCGCGCGGTCGGCAGCGAGGTGAAAACGGTCAAGCCGGGCGACCACGTGGTCTCCTGCCTGTCCGCCTTCTGCGGCCATTGCGAGTTCTGCGTGACCGGGCGGATGGCCCTGTGCCTCGGCGGCGATACCCGCCGGGCGCAGACCGCCGCGCCGCGCATCACGCGCAATGGCGGCGAGCCCGTTGCGCAAATGCTCAACCTGTCGGCGTTTGCCGAGCAGATGCTGATCCACGAACATGCCTGCGTCGCGATCGACAAGGACATGCCGCTCGATCGCGCGGCCATTATCGGCTGCGCAGTGACCACCGGGGCAGGCGCGATCTTCAACGCCTGCTCGGTCGTGCCCGGCGAAACCGTCGCGGTCATCGGCTGCGGCGGCGTGGGGCTGGCGACGATCAATGCCGCCAAGATCGCCGGTGCGGGCAAGGTCATCGCGATCGATCCGCTGGCGGAAAAGCGCCAGCTGGCCGAAGTACTGGGCGCAACGCATACGGTCGACGCCATGGCCGACGATGCGGTCGAACAGGTGATGAAGATCACCGGCGGCGGCGTACATCACGCGATCGAGGCGGTCGGCCGTCAGGCATCCGCCGACCTCGCGGTCAAGGTGCTGCGCCGCGGCGGCACCGCGACGATCCTCGGCATGATGCCGCTCGACTGCAAGGTCGGGCTGGGCGCGATGGATCTGCTGTCGGGCAAGAAGCTGCAGGGCGCGATCATGGGGATGAACCACTTCCCCGTCGACCTGCCGCGGCTGGTCGATTTCTACATGCGCGGCCTGCTCGATCTCGACACGATCATTGCCGAACGCATCCCGCTGGAAAAGATCAACGAAGGCTTCGAGAAGATGAAACAGGGCACTTCGGCCCGCAGCGTGGTGGTGTTCGACTGATGGCGGAAGACCAACCCATCGATTTCGACAAGGAGATGGTCGGCACGGTCGCAGTGCCCGAGGCCGACCAGCTCGACCTTGCTGCACTCACGGCCTGGTTCGAAGCCAATGTCGACGGCTTTTCCGGGCCTATCAGCTACACCAAGTTCAAGGGTGGGCAGTCGAACCCGACCTATCGCATCGACACGCCGGACCGCAGCTACGTGCTGCGCCGCCAGCCTTTCGGCAAGCTGCTGCCCAGCGCACATGCGGTCGACCGCGAATACAAGGCGATGCACGCGCTCGGCCCGACCGGCTTCCCCGTGCCCAAGACCTATGGCCTGTGCGAGGATCCCGGGGTCATCGGTAGCAAGTTCTTCGTCATGGGTCTCGCCGACGGGCGGTCCTTGTGGAACGGCTCGCTGCCCAACAACACGCCCGAGGAACGCCGCGCGATCTACAATGCGATGATTGACACCTTTGCCGATCTGCACCTGAAGGATCCCGAGGCGATCGGACTGGGCGATTACGGCAAGCCGACCGATTACTGCGCGCGGCAGATCAGCCGCTGGTCGAAACAGTACAAGCTGTCCGAGACCGAGCACATGCCGCAGATGGAACGGCTGATCGAATGGCTGCCCCAGACGATCCCGCCGCAGCACGAATCCAGCGTGGTCCATGGCGATTACCGGCTCGACAACATGATCTTCCACAAGACCGAGAACCGCGTGATCGCGGTGCTCGACTGGGAGCTGTCGACGCTGGGCGATCCGATCGCCGACTTCAGCTATCTCATGCTCAACTGGCACAACCCGCACGATGGCCGCGCGGGCCTGCTCGGCCTCGATCTCGCAGAGCTGGGCATCCCGACGCAGGACGAGGCGGTCGAACGCTATGTCGCGCGTACCGGCTATCCGGTGCCGCCGATGGACTGGTACTTCGCCTACAACCTCTTCCGCCTGGCGGGCATCATGCAGGGCATCAAGAAGCGCGTTATCGATGGCACAGCTTCGAGCGCGCATGCCAAGTCGATGTCCGAACGCGTCGCCCCGCTGGTAGAGCGCGCCTATCACTTCGCCAAGGAAGCGGGGATGGACTAGCGCAGCGGGACTGCTAACGAGCGCTCCGTAATATCAAACGGAGACCAGCATGAGCGCCGACCTCGAAAGCCGCATCACCGCCGCGTGGGAAGACCGCGCCAATGTCACGCCGCAGAGCGCGGATGTGCGCGAGGCGGTCGAAGCGGCGCTGGGCATGCTCGACAGCGGTGAGGGCCGCGTGGCCGAGCCCGACGGCAAGGGTGGCTGGACGGTCAACCAGTGGCTCAAGAAGGCGGTGCTGCTGAGCTTCCGGCTTAACGACAACCGCGTGATGGAGGGCGGCAGCGCCGGCCATCCGGCGTTCGACAAGGTGCCGAGCAAGTTTGCCGGCTGGGACGATGCGGCTTTCCGTGCAGCAGGCTTTCGCGTGGTGCCCGGCGCGGTCGCCCGCGAAGGCGCTTATATCGCGCCCGGCTGCGTGCTGATGCCGAGTTTCGTCAACATCGGCGCCTATGTCGGCAAGGGCACGATGGTCGATACCTGGGCCAGCATCGGCAGCTGCGCGCAGATCGGTGAGAACTGCCATATCTCCGCCGGCGCAGGCATTGGCGGCGTGCTCGAACCGATGCAGGCCAACCCGACGATCATCGGCGACAATTGCTTCATCGGCGCGCGCAGCGAAATCGTCGAAGGCGTGATCGTCGGCGAAGGCAGCGTCGTGGCGATGGGGGTCTTCATCACCCAGTCGACCAAGATCGTCTACCGCGACACCGGAGAGGTCATCCGCGGCCACATTCCGCCCTATTCGGTCGTCGTACCCGGTACCATGCCCGGCAAGGACGGGGGCCCCGGCCTCGCCTGCGCCGTCATCGTCAAGACGGTGGACGCGCAGACCCGCGAAAAAACCGGAATCAACGAACTGCTGCGCGACTGAGCCGCCGGAACATTCGCCCCGACAAAGCGTAAATCTCCCAGATACACGCGGGATCGCGTAATTTTTCAGGGAGTAAAGCTCGATGCACAAGCAAGGCGAAGAAGTTCACGTCACCGACACCGAAGCAAATGGCGGTTCGAAAGAGGGCGTGGTGCGCTGGGTACTGGCGGGCGGATTGCTGCTGGCAATCCTGTTGCTGTCGGTCACGTGGATCGTGCCTGCCCTATCGACCGGCGATGTCGAGGAAGAGGGCACCGTCAGCGGCCAGATCTCGTCGATGGAAGGTGAAGGCGACGACACCGACAGCATCGTGACCGATCTTGGCGACGATCAGGTGGCCACCCCCGGCGACCAGGTCACCACCGAAGACGGGCTCGAAGTCGTCGAGAATTGATCGCACGCCAGGGAGAGTTCGCATGAGCAATCCGAACAGCTACCAGACCGATCAGTATGTCGAATGGAACTGGGGTAACGGCAAGGGCAAGGGTCAGGTGAAGGAGCGTTTCGAACGCGAGGTCACCCGTACCCTGCAAGGAACCGAAGTCACCAAGGACGGCGACGAGGACAACCCCGCATATCTCATCAAACAGGACGACGGCGACGAAGTGCTGAAACGCGGTTCCGAACTGTCGGCGCAAGACTGATGCCTGCACAATCCAAAGCCCAACAACGTGCCGCCGGAGCGGCGCTTTCCGCCAAGCGGGGCGACACCAAGGTGTCCGAACTGCAGGGCGCGTCGAAACAGATGTACGATTCGATGAGCGAAGACGAGCTCGAGGATTACGCATCCACCGATCTCGACGGCCTGCCCGAGCATGTCGACGACGACGATTGACCGTGACCGGTTCGGCCATTTCCTGAACGCGCAAGGCGGCGGCATTTGGGAACGCGCACTCGATGAACTGCGCCGCGGCACGAAGACAGGTCACTGGATGTGGTTCGTCTTCCCGCAGATTGCCGGTCTCGGATCGAGCGAAATGGCACGCGCCTTCGCGCTGGCAAACGCCGAGGAAGCTACTGACTATTTTGCGCATCCTGTGCTTGGCCCGCGCCTGCTGGAGGCAAGCCAGGCCATGCTCGGCCACGCAGCGGCCATGTCCGCCGCGGGGATCCTTGGCCCGGTTGATACGCTCAAGTTCCGCAGCTCGATGACATTGTTCGAAGCCGCCGTATCGGGCGAGGACGCGCACGTCTTCGGTGCCGCGCTCGACCGGTTCTTCGATGGCAAGCGTGACGAGCTGACGCTCGCCAGGCTCTAGTTATGCCAGCCTGTCAGTCGGCCGCGTCGCGCGGTTCTCCGGCGCGGTATTCGAGCGGCGCCATGTCCGTCACGCTGGCAGCATAGGCTTCGGCCTCGCGCATGACGCGCATCATGTTGCGCGAAGCGATCTTCTCCAGATCTTCCTGCGAATAGCCGCGCTGCGCCAGTTCGGCGAACAGTGCGGGATAGCCGGTCACGTCCTCCATCCCGATCGGGCCGGTAGGCATGCCGTCGTAATCGCCGCCGATCCCGATATGGTCGATCCCCGCCACGTCGCGAATATGGTCGATATGATCGGCCAGATCGGAAATCGTCGACACCGGCTCGCGGTTCTCGGCATCCCATTTCGCCAGCTGCGCCTCGACCGTGTCGGGCAGTCCGGGATAGAGCGCCTCAAGCCGCGCTTCTTCCGCTGCACGCGAGGCCGAATGCTGGCGCAGGTCCTCGGTGATGAACCACGGCAGCGCCACCGCCATCACGATCCCGCCGTTCTCGGGAAGGCGGGCCAGCACGCTGTCTGGCACATTGCGAAGGTGACCGGTGATCGCCCGGGCGCCCGAATGGCTGAAGATGACCGGCGCCTGCGCGACATCGAGCGCGTCCATCATCGCTTCCTCGCTGACGTGGCTGAGGTCGACCAGCATGCCGATGCGGTTCATTTCGCGCACCACATCCATGCCGAAGGCGTTGAGCCCGCGATGCTGCGGCGCATCGGTGGCGCTGTCGGCCCAGCTCAGCGTCTTGCCATGGGTCAACGTCATGTAGCGCGCGCCCATGGCGTACATCTGCCGCAGAACAGCGAGGCTCGAGCCGATCGAATGGCCGCCTTCCATACCCATGAGCGAGGCGATCCGCCCGGCACCCATCGCCTGTTCGACATCGTCGGCGGTAAGTGCGAGCTGCAATGCGTCGGGATAGCGGGCGATCAGGCGCTTGGTGACGTCGATCTGTTCGACAGTGGCCTGCACTGCCTCGGCTTCGGGCAGGCTGGGGCTGACATAGACCGACCACCACTGCGCGCCCACCATGCCCTGCCGCAAGCGGGCAAGGTCCGAATGCATGGCGCTGCGTTCGCTGGTCTGCGTATCGAGCGTGTCGCTGAAATCGAAGTCCCCGATGACATTGCCGAAGCGCGAGCGCAGCTGGATCGGCACGTCGTTGTGGCCGTCCCATACCGGAGCCGCCTCCAGCGCGGCAGCAGCGGTCCGTTCGGCCGCGCTCTGCGCGAGGACGGGTACCGAAGTTACGAGAGCAACAGCGGCAGCGGCGAGCAGGAAATGGCGCATGAACGAAAAACCCCTTGATGTATTGCCGCCCGTCCTAGCAAAGAGCAGCCCCATGGGAAGGGGCCATTCACGACCATGACGACCGCCAGCAACGCGCCCAGGCCGGCGCGGTTCGATCAACCGGCTATTCCGGAAATCCGCGAGGTGCGCGCATGATCCGCGGCGTGCTGCGCTGGGTGCTGGCGGCGTTTTACGCTGCGGCCGGGTATCTGCACCTCGTGCGCCCGGAGCCGTTCCTGTCGATCATGCCCTCCTGGGTGCCCGCGCCCGAAGCGGTGGTGCTGTGGACCGGGGTGGCCGAACTGCTGGGGGCAGCGGCGCTGGTGCAATGGGCGAGCCCGCGCCTGCGCCGTGCGGGGGCGATCGGCCTGGCCGCCTATGCGGTCTGCGTGTTCCCCGCCAATATCCACCATTTCGCGCTCGATATGGCGCGCGGCGATGGCGGGCTCGGCCTCGGCTATCACGTGCCGAGGATGTTCGCGCAGCCGCTGCTGGTGTGGCTGGCGCTGTGGGCCGGCGGCACAACGGACTGGCCGCTGCGCCGCCGGTGACCGCTTAGCTCATGTGCTTCGAGACGGCGCCCGTCATCTTGAACATGGAGATCTGTTCCTTGCCGATAACCGCGCCGAGCTTGTCGTCGGGGTTGATCATGCGGCGATCCTTGGAATCCTGCAGGTCGTTCGCCTTGATGTGATCCCACACCTTGGAAGTGACCTGCGCCCGCGTCATCGGGCCCTTGCCGACCACGTTCTCGAGTTGCGGCGACAGGTTCACCGGCTTCTGCAGTGCGTTGTTCTTGCCAGCCATGACTATTCCTTTCCTTGGCTATGCTTCATTCTACGTCGTCGAGGTCATCCACATCCAGTTCCTCGACCACATGGCCTTCGAACCGGGCTGTGAGGACCGCGGCGGCGGTCACGTGTCCGTCCAGATTGCGGACGAGATCGTCATGCGTCGCTCCCGGCATCAGTGTCAGCGGGAGATCGGTCGCGAACAGCTGGAACACATAGCGGTGCTCCTCGCCGACCGGCGGATCGGGCAGCAACCATTCCGAATTGCCCTGGGCGTTCTTGCCGGTGCGCGGCGGCGTCTCGCCTTCCATCAGCTTGCCCTTCTGGGCGGCAAGACCCCATACGGTCCAGTGGACATGACCGCGATCGGCATCTTCCACGACCAGTACCAGTTCCTGTGCGCCGGGGGGCGGCGCGGTCCATTCGAGCGGCGGTGCCACCGCGTCTTCCTCGACCGCGGTGAACGAAGGGTCGAGCTCGCCGTCATGCCTGAAAGCCGCACTGGTCAGCGCGAAGCCGCCGCGCCCGAGCACGCGCTCGTCGGCGACCTTCTCCAGCGTGAGCGTCTGCCCGACGGGTGACCCGCCGACCGCATTTTGAACCCAGGGCGCAGCGCCGCTAGCCATGAAAACTCCTCTGATTTGCGCCCGTGGGGCGTATTCGGCCTGTCTTTAAGGCATAGCTGCGGGCGCTGCACCATCCCGGTCGCCGAAGTTTGCACCGTTTTCGCCTAGATAGCCGGGCGCGGAACACGGGCGCTGCCTGCCCTTGCCCCGCTGCGGAATGCGCGCCATTGATACGCTTCCGGTCCCGGGGCGGGCCCGGATTTCTCGACGGAGCGCCGCGCATGGCCTGCACTTTCCTAACCGCTGCGCCTATCGACCCGTTCACGCCGGATGGCATGGCCAGTGCGCCGAGGTGCCACCGCCACGTCGAGAACCGCGGAGCGGCACGGCCATGACCGAGCGCCGCTATGCCACTTTCGCCGAATTCTGGCCGTTCTACCTGCGTGAGCATTCGCGACGCGGGACCCGTCTGCTGCATTACATCGGAACCACGCTGGTCGTGCTGCTGGGCGTCACCGCGCTGGCCACGCGCGAGCTGCTGTTCCTGCTTGCCCTCCCGCTGCCGGGCTATTTCTTCGCCTGGATCGCGCATTTCGGGCACGAGAAGAACCGCCCGGCCACCTTCACCTATCCGCTGTGGAGCCTGCGCGCGGACTTTCGCATGTGGTGGCTGTGGCTGACCCGCCGGCTGCGGCCCGAACTCGAAGCTGCGGGCGTCGCGCCGCGCTAGGCAAAGGCGGCAGCCAGCGTCGCCAGTCCTAGGCCCAGCGAAAGCGGGACGCGCAATCGCATCCACCAGCGCGGGGCCAGCGCACCGAGCCGGATGTCGACACCGAGACTGGCGAGTAGCGCTGCGCCAAGCATCACCAGCGACGGCTCCGGCCAGCGCCAGCCCAGCGCCCATGGCAGGAATGCCGCAAGCGCCACCAGGCTGGGCGTGACCGCCGCAATCCACAACCAGCCAAGCGTCCGGCGACGCTGCGCCGCGGGCGCCGCGGCGGCAATCCCCCACCACATGCCGCCCAGAAACGAGAGGATCAGCGCGGCATAGGCGAAGGCGATCGCCAGCGCCGGTGAGCGCCAGTCCGCCGGCCCGGCATAGAGCACACCGACGCAGGCGAATTGCGGCAGCAGTCCGGCAAGGCCCAGCCAGCGCGGCAGCGAAGGCACAGTGCCCATCCCTACGGCCTCTCGGGACCGGTGAACGGCTGGCTGTCGGTCCAGGCGCAGCCCTGGCGCTGTTCGTTTCCGATCAGCAGCGTGGCAGTGAAGGGATAGGTGCGGTCGCTCATCCCGTCCGAACACGCACCCGGCGTGACCGTGAGATCGAACGCCGCGGTGCCGAAGTCACCGCTGATCGCCAGCCCGTTATTCCCGGCAAAGCGGGTCACGGGAAATTCGCGCCCATCGGGCTCTTCCGGCGTGGCATAGCTTGCGATGCCGCCGCCGGCCATTCCGCCCCAGAAGGGTTCGGTCCCAGTGAAATGCACCGTCTCTCCTTCGGCAATGCCGTCGAAGACGCCGGTCGCAAGCGCGCCGGGCGCACCGTTGTCGGCGCCGCCGCAGGCGGGCAGCAGGAGGAAGGCAAGACCGGCGAGGCAGGGGCGGAGCGTCATGCAATTGTCCTATGGGCCTGGATGAAAGCCACCGTTTCGTCCCGCGCGCGGCGGGCTTCGGGGATCGGCAGCAGCATCCACACGTGGAACATGTCTTCGTATTCGCGATAGATATGGTCGGGCATCCCTGGTTGTTCCAGCTTCTGCGCGAGGCGCCGACCGTCGACCAGCAGGATGTCCGAAGTGCCCGAGAAGATCGCCATTGGCGGCAACCCCTCGAATTCGCCGAACAGCGGGCTGACCCGGGGATCGTCGATTGCCAGTTCGCCGCGGTACATGTCGCCGCAGGCCTCGAGCCCGGCAACCGCCAGCATCCGGTCGCGCTCTTCGATCGCGCGCTGCCCCTCGGCGGTCGCACTCGCGTCGAGCCATGGCGAATAGAGCACCAGGCTGCCGGGCAGGGGCTCGCCCGCCGCCTTGAGCAATTGCGCGAGCGCGAGCGCCATGCCGCCGCCCGCGCTGTCGCCCATGACCGTGATGTTCGCGGCGCCGTATTGCTCCGTCAGATCGCGGTACAGTGCCTCCATCTTGTCCAGCACTTCGGTGGCGGTGTGTTCGGGAGCGAGCGGATAGATCGGCACCGTCGCCGAGGCTCCCAGCCGCTCGCACAGGTCCATCACCGCGTCCCAGTGCACCGCGGCGATATCCATCACATAGCCCCCGCCATGCAGGTAGAGCAGGTGCGGCGCGCCGGGCTGCGCGCCGCCGATGGGCGTGATCGTGACCACCGGATATCCGCGGGTGGCGAATTCGCTGATGGCAAAGCGCTTGTGCCATTTTGCGCGCGGCCGGACCGGTTTGGCCTGCCGCAGCTTGGCGATCCGTTCGGGCAGCTTCTCGCGCTGCGCGAAGAAGCGTTTTACGCCGAGCAGCGGCAAGGCCAGATTGACGAGACGCGCGCGAATGCTGGTCATAGTTTTTTCCCCTCAATCCCGGGCCGCGACCGCGTGCATGCCCGAGGTCCACCGCAATGTGCGTTCATGCGCAGCTGCCGCGCCGTCGATCCTCGCGGAGACGCTAGCGCGGCAGGCGATGGATACAAGCGCCGAGATGTTTGCGGCAAGAAACCGATCGGGGCGGGAGCGATCTGGCAGTCATGGCCCCGCAAGGGAGTGTAGGAAAGTGAAACGAAAAAGGCGGCCCCGTGAGGGACCGCCTTTCGCAAGTGTCGGGCGGATGCGCTTACTGCGGCATCAGCACGGTATCGATGACGTGGATCACACCGTTCGACGCGGCGACGTCGGTCGCGGTCACGGTGGCGGTGCCGCCCGCTGCGTCGGTCAGGACGACATTGCCGTCGACGACGGTCGCGGCCAGCGTGCCGCCATTGACGGTTTCGATGCTGTAGCCGTCCGCGCCGGCGCCTTCGATCGCCTGCAGCAGTGTGGCGGCATCAACATTGCCGGCAACTACGTGGTAGGTGAGGATGTTGCCGAGCGTTTCAGTGTCGTTGGTCGTCAGCTCGGTTAGCGTGGCTTCGGGGATCTTGGCGAAGGCATCGTTGGTCGGCGCGAAGACGGTGAACGGACCGTCGCCCGACAGCGTGGCGCCCAGATCGGCTGCGGTCACGGCGCTGACCAGCGTCGAGAAGGTTTCATCGCCCTGGGCGACTTCGACCACCGTGCCGGTCTCGGCTTCGGCATTGGCCATCTGGTCGGCAGTGGCGGCGTCTTCATAAGCGACGTTTTCGGCCGGCTCTTCGGCGCAGGCGACGATGGCCAGCGATGCAGCGGAGGCGAGCGCGATGGTGAGCTTGTTCATAGGATCATTTCCTTGTCGGTAGTCGTAAGCCTTGGGCAGCCGGCGGTTCCGACTGCTGCTTCAAGATACGAACGCCGCGCCCGACCGGATGTTTCGAAATCGGGCCAAAACATGGCAGGGCGACGCTGCGGTGCGACGAACCGAACGGTTCCGGAAGGCGACCCGTTTCGATGCACTCATAAACCGATCACACTATCCGCTTTTCATCGCTTCACTCGATCACCGGGCAGGCGTATCTGTCAGTCCATGAAACGCGATCTCTCCAAGACCTTCAGCTTCCTTGCGCTCCACCTGATCGTGGGGTTCACGGTCGCCTATCTGTTCACCGGCTCGTGGATGATCGCGGGCGGGATCGCGCTGGTCGAGCCGCTGGTGAACGCGGTGGTGTTCTTCTTTCACGAACGCGCGTGGGAAAGCCGCGATCGGCCCGCGTTGCTCGACGTGCTGGTCCACCGCCACGGCACCGAGGAACGCTCGCTCCCCGGCTGAACCGCAGCGGAGCGCGGTCATCACATCACCTTGTCGGGGCGCGGATCGTGGCTGTGCCGCGCTTCCTTGCCGAAATGCCGTTCGAGCCGCTGCGCCAGCGTGTTCGCCGCCTTGCGCGCGGCATCGTCGACCTTGGCAGCATGCTCGGTCACGCCGATCGCCCGGCCGCCGCGCGGGCGCGCCTCGATCGTGCAGGCCTTGTCGTCCGCCCCGCCCTTGGCACCGTTGTCGTCGCGCACGTGGATCTCGATCCGCGTCAGCCGCTCCTCGAACCGCGCCAGCTTTTCGCGCACGGCGGCCTCGATGCGTTCGGCGACGTTCTCGGTGCCCATCACGCTGCTGTCGGAGTTGAACTGGACCTGCATTGGCATGCTCCTCTTTGTGTGGTTCTCTCCTTCCGAGATGGGGTGCCGCGCGCGCTTGTCCAGCGAATTGCGCAGCCACCGGCAGGGCCCCGCCGCACGCCCGATACGGCCCGGCCTGCGCGGCGACATGGACCGGGTGGACCACGCTCGAGCGCAAAAACGCCCGATCCGTAACCATGGCGCGCGGCAGCGTGACCCTGCGGTGCAGACCGTCACCCTGCCCGCCGCAAGTGTTACCCCCCTCCGCGCCGGTGTCACCCTGGCAGCGCCAGCAGCGTCATCCTGCCGCACCACGCGCCTCACCCGTCCCGCCCCGGTCGGTCACGCATGTCTTCGGGCGGATAGGGCGCACGCGAGAGCAGCGGATGCACCGGCCCGCGCCCGCGCCGCGCAGCGGCCTTGCGCGCAGCCGCGACCTTGACCGCCTCGTCCCACAGGAAGGCGAATTGCGGCGCCCGCGCGCGCAGCCGGTAAGCCGCCTGCCGGCTCATCCCGACGCTGCGCGCCGCGCGGGCGACCATCCCGCAGCCCGCCAGCACCTTGATGAACTCGGCCGCCTTGTCGCCGGTCCAGCGGCTGTTGTCGGGGCGCGCGGAAGCGCGGCGGGGCGATTGCGGGGGTGGAGGCTGCTGCATGCCGCGCATTAGGCCACAGCCGCGCCGCTGTAGGAAAGCGGCGCGTGGGCGCGGGCAATTGCCAATCGGCCGCGCGAAAGGTAAACCGGTGTCATAGCCTGTTGGGGGCGCTGTTTGGGGACAGGATCATGCGTATCGCTCTTTGGTGTCAGACTTCCGCCGCGCTGGCATTCGCTGCCGGCATCGCCGCCTGTTCGCCAGCGCCCGCCGGTGAAGCGGAGGAGGCCGCGAGCAGCGACAGCGCGATCCTCCCCGATGGGCCCGAAGCGGTGATTACCGAACTGGCCGCCGACGATATCCCCGAGGGCGCACGCGCCGCCGCGCTCGAGGCGGTGCCGGGCATGAGCTTCGCCGGGGCCGAGCGCAAGGAGCGCGACGGCATGGTATTCTACGACGTCGAAGGCACGCGCGCCGATGGCAGCGAGGTCGAACTCGACATGCTGGTCGAGGACGGCGTGTTCCGCGTGGTCGAGATCCAGCGCGATCTGGCCTGGGCCGATGTCCCCGCGCCCGCGCGCGCAGCGTCCGAAGCCGCGCCCGACATGTTCACCCCCGTGCGCGTGATCGAGAGCGTGCAGGAAGACGGCGCGGTGATCTACGAGATGTTCCGCGAGGGCCAGCCGGGCGAACCCGCCGCCGAGGTGAAGCTCGCGGACGGCAAGGCGGAGATGCTCACCGAGCGCTGGGCCTATTGACCCACCCGCCGATCGCGGGGCTGGTTCCCGCGCGCGCCGATGGCTAGGCAGGCGCGATGCCCAGCCCCAGCCCCACAGCCGCCCCCGTCACGATCCTGGTCGATGCCGACGCCTGCCCGGTGAAGAAGGAGATCTACCGCGTCGCCGAACGCTTCGGCGCGCAGGTGCGCGTGGTCAGCAACAGCCCCTTCCGCGTACCGGTGAGCGCGCGGGTCAAGCGCGTGGTGGTGAGCGACGGGTTCGATGCCGCCGACGACTGGATCGCGGAGCATGCGGACGCGCGCAGCGTGGTCATCACCGCCGACATCTTGCTCGCCGAACGCTGCCTGAAGGCGGGCGCGCGCGTGCTCAAGCACGACGGGCGCGCCTTCGACGCCGCGAGCATCGGCAGCGCCGTGGCCACCCGCGCGATCATGGAAGACCTGCGCGCCGGGATGGACGGGGCCCACGGCGGCCCCCCGCCCTTCAGCAAGGCCGACCGCTCCAACTTCCTCCAGGCGCTCGACCGAGTGATGGTCGAACTGCGCCGCTAGCGCGCGGCGGCGGTCGCCCGCGCGAATAAACGCGCATTGTCCGGCGCGCAGGCGTAGGAACATGGCCGGGGCATTCCGCCCCGATTGGAACCACGCATGTCCAAGGGACAGAAATCGAACCGCGAAGCCCGCAAGCCCAAGAAGGAAAAGGTCAAGACCAACGCCTCGCAGCCGTCGCAAAAGCCCGGCGCGATCAGGGGCCTGGAGAACATGAAGAACAGCTAGCGGATGCGGGCGGGCGGCGGGTGCAGCCTGCCCCCCGCCGGTCCGCCGCGGCGCTGCGGGAAAGCGGCGCGCGCTAGGCTTTCTTCGCCTTGTGCGCGGCAATCGCCTCGTCGATCGCGACAATCCGCTGCCGCTCGGGCGTGCCCTTAGCCAGCCCCTTGAGACGGCAGGTCGCCCACAGCTGGCGGCGTTCGGATTCGAGGTTTTTGAGATAGAGATCGGCCATGCCCGCGCATATGGGCGTGTTGGGGACCGGTGGCTAGGGGGCGTGAGGCCCAGTGTACCGACCCCGGAATTGCGGAACTGCTCCAGGCGGTGGCCGGCGTGCCGGTGAAGCCCGCAAGCGCGGCGGCGGCATGTAGGACAATTAGAGGATTTGCCGCCTGCCAGTCCCATCACATGGACCGCATGGACCACGGTCCAATGCGAAAAAAGTCCGGGAGCGCGCGCGGGGGCCTGGCGGAGGGGTTTCGCGAGGGGCCGGAGCGCGTGCATGGCCTGCAGCAAGACAGGTTTGCGCGGAGTAGGAAAGCCCTCAGGCGAGGTGCCGGCGGAACCAGTCGGCCAGTTCGGCCTCGGTGCGGTCGGTCATGCGAGCCTTTCGTCATCCCAGCGAAAGCTGGGATCTGCCTCGGTCGCGCGAAACGGTGGCGATCCCAGCTTTCGCTGGGATGACGAAGACGGTCACTTCGCCAACGCGCGAAGGATATTGCGCGGTGTGTTCATAAGAGTATTATAGCAAAATGCGCAATCACAGCGGATGCCCAGTCAATTACGGCTAGTCCTCAACCTCCACCCCTATCCCGTCGGCAATCCGAAAATGCGGGCGATACGGCTTGATGGGAGATGCCTTTGCAACTTCAATCAAATATTTTGCCATAAAGAATAGGGCATGATGAATGAGGATAAGTGCATCGACTGAGTCACCTTTCAAATCAAACGGGTTTGCAGGCAGTTTGAGGCTGACACCACCGTGACCAGACGGAAGCGGGTTACGCAACGCAACTACATCCATCCAATCTGTGAGATTGCCGACGGGAGATCTGTGCACGAGAATATCCCGATACTCGCCAATATGCGCCAATCCGATCGGGGCGTAGCTGCGCTCGGAATACGCGCGCACTAATCGATGAACTTCATCATCCGAGCCTTTGATCTTTTTCAGTAAGCTTGCATGATTGCTCACACGGCCCAAGCTAGAAATCCGTTCGGCTATAAAAGATGCCGCGTAATCGCGAGCCGATCCCAAATTAACGAAAAACCCGTGAAGATCGTTGTAGAGGTCAAATGTCTCCATCGTAGTGAAGCGATGGCCAATGGGGGTCTTATTGCGATGCGTGTGTTTTTGAAGAGCATTGTAAGCATCACTAACTCGCCGAATTGAGATTTCCGCAGCAAGGTAGTGAAATGAAATTGCCGAACATAGATCTTCAGCACGCTCATCAGAAGCCTTGGCTGCGCGATTCCTAATCTCGCCCCAAATCTGATCGGGCCGCGCCCCGAATTGTGAGTGTGCTTCGTCTGATGCTGCCGCTAGCCACTCAATTCGATCTCCAGTCGCCTCATCGAAGCTTTCAATCCCAACGATCAGCAATTGCATCTGAACGATGAGCTCGCCGAAGCGAACGGGATCCACATCGTTAATCTGGATACCCGCTTTGTCTCCAATCGGCCCGAGCCGGAAAGTACCGTCTGGATAGAGATTTGATCGAAGGCCATGCGCGAGATGCGTGCTGGTCCGAACTTTAATCGAGGAGCGCTGCTCAATCATCGTCGCTTAGTCCTCCGGCAATGACAACCGCGAGCACTTCTCGCGGTACATTTCGCTCATCGTCTCCATTCCCGCGCCCGCTCCCTCTACCTCTTCGGCGCTCGTGTCGCGCTAGATGTTCTCGCGCGGTACTCTCCTTCGCCGCACACTTCCCGCGTGACAGTCATCGCGCAAAAGTAACTCCCCGCACCCCCGCCTACTCCTCGCCCGCAGCCGGATTGCGGACGGTGAGCCGGATCTCGACCAGCGCGGTCGGCGCGTAGAGCTCGGTCACGCCCACCGCCGTCCACGCGGGAAAGGGTGCCTCGATGTAGCGGTTCTTGACCGGCACCAGCGCGTCGAGCTGCGGGCCCATCGGCCCCTGATGAAAGGTATCGAACACCAGCACATCGTCCCATGTCGCGCCCATCCGTTCGAGCGTGCGGGTCAGATGGTCGAACACGCGGGTGAAGGCGGGCTCCATCCCCTCCTCGCCTTCGAGCGGGCCTGCGACCACGCCGGAAAGGTAGATGGTGTCGCCATGGATGACCGCTTCGGAATAGCCGACTTCTTCCTGGAAGGCGCGCGCGCCCGCATTCTCGGGCATCAGCACCTGCTTGGGCGGCGCCTCGCGCGCGCCCGCGCCGGTCGCCGCCAGCGCCGCCAGCATGAGCCCCGCAGCAATGGTCAATCCGGTCTGCATCGTTCTTCCCCCTGCCCCACAAAGGAGGGGAGACTGCGCCAGCACGCGCGATCTAGCAAGCCCGGTCAGTCGGCCTCACGCTCGGGCAGATACAAGCGCTCGCCCTTCTCGCGGCACACCTCGCTCATTTTCACTCCGCGCGTTCCCCGCCCGCAAGCCGCCGGTGTTCGTCGACGCTGCGGCGCATTTCGCTGGCTTGCAGCTGGAGCGCCTTGCCGCTCAGGCGGATTTCGCGGCTTTGCTGGAAGAAGCCGAGCACCAGCCACAGGAAGGCGAGCGGGCTGGAAACGCCGCCAAGGAAATCGCCCAGCTCGTTGAGCCGGAGGTCGGCGGGGTTCTGGCCCTGCACGAACAGGTAGAGCGCCACGCCGCCAACATAGAGCGCCGAGAGGAGCAGCCCGACCAGCGGCAGGCGGCGGCGTTCGCGCCGGTCGTCCAATATCGCATCGGTATCGACTTCGGCCATGGCGCTCCCCTCTGTGTGGCCCCCGTGGGGCGGCTCGTGGGCCAGCCTATTGCGCCGGGGCCACCCCGTCCACTTCGTCTTCGGGAAGGTAGAGCTGGTCGCCCTTCTCGCGATAGACCTCGCTCATCCTCTCCATGCCCTCGCGCGCTTCCGCGGCCTCCTCGGCAGAGGTCTCGCGCTTGATGTTCTCGCTCGCGAGGTAGCTGTCCGAGTTCTGCTTCGCGGCAAACTCCCGCACTTCCTGCGTGATCTTCATGCTGCAGAACTTGGGCCCGCACATGGAGCAGAAGTGGGCGGTCTTGGCGCCTTCGGCGGGGAGTGTCTGGTCGTGGTATTGCTCGGCCGTGTCGGGATCGAGGCTGAGGTTGAACTGGTCGCGCCAGCGGAAGTCGAAGCGCGCCTTGGACAGCGCGTCGTCGCGGACCTTGGCGGCAGGGTGGCCCTTGGCGAGGTCGGCGGCGTGCGCGGCGAGCTTGTAGGTCACCACGCCGACCTTCACATCGTCGCGGTCGGGCAGGCCGAGGTGTTCCTTGGGCGTGACGTAGCAGAGCATGGCGGTGCCGTACCAGCCGATCTGCGCCGCGCCGATGCCGCTGGTGATGTGGTCGTAGCCGGGCGCGATATCGGTAACGAGCGGCCCGAGCGTGTAGAAGGGCGCTTCGCCGCAGGCCTCGAGCTGCTTGTCCATGTTCTCCTTGATCTTGTGCATCGGCACGTGGCCGGGGCCCTCGATCATCACCTGCACGTCCTGTTCCCACGCGCGCTTGGTCAGTTCGCCCAGCGTGTAGAGCTCGGCGAACTGGGCTTCGTCATTGGCGTCGGCGATGCTGCCGGGGCGCAGGCCGTCACCGAGGCTATAGGCGATGTCATAGGCCTTCATGATCTCGGTGATCTCGTCGAAGCGCTCGTAGAGGAAGCTCTCCTTGTGATGCGCGAGGCACCATTTCGCCATGATCGAGCCGCCGCGCGACACGATGCCGGTGACGCGCTTGGCGGTCATCGGGACATAGGGCAGGCGCACGCCCGCGTGGATGGTGAAATAGTCGACGCCCTGTTCGGCCTGTTCGATCAGCGTGTCGCGGAAGACCTCCCAGGTGAGGTCCTCGGCAATGCCGCCGACCTTTTCGAGCGCCTGGTAGATCGGCACGGTGCCGATGGGAACGGGGCTGTTGCGGATGATCCATTCGCGCGTGTCGTGGATGTTGCGGCCGGTGGAGAGGTCCATCACCGTGTCGGCGCCCCAGCGGATCGACCAGACCATCTTGTCGACTTCCGCCGCGACGTCACTGGCGACGGCCGAATTGCCGATATTGGCGTTGATCTTGACGAGGAAGTTGCGCCCGATCGCCATGGGTTCGGTTTCGGGGTGGTTGATGTTGTTGGGGATGATCGCGCGGCCGCGGGCGATCTCGTCGCGGACGAATTCGGGCGTGACATATTCGGGGATCTCGGCGCCCCATGAATTGCCGTCGAGCTCGCGGCGCACCTGTTCGCGGCCCAGGTTCTCGCGCTCGGCGACATATTCCATCTCGGGCGTGATGATCCCGCGGCGGGCGTAGTGCATCTGGCTGACGTTCATGCCGGGCTTGGCGCGCAGCACTTTCTTGGCGACATTGGGGAAGGCGGGGACGCCGCCAGACCGGTCGGGGCCGAGCTGGCCGTTATCCTCGGGCTTGACCTCGCGCGCGGTGTATTCCTCGACATCGCCGCGCGCCATGATCCATTCGCGACGTTTCTGTTCCAGGCCGGCGCGGATGTCGATCGTGGCATCGGGGTCGGTATAGGGGCCGGAGGTGTCGTAAACGCGCACGCTGGGCTCGCCGCCCTCCAGATCGATCTCGCGCATGGCGACGCGCACGCCGCTGCCGCTTTTCGCGCCGACATGGACCTTGCGGCTGCCGCGGATCGGGCCGGTGGTCACCCCGATGTCGAATTTGCTGTTGATGTCGGCCATGCGAAGTCTCTCCTCGAAGGCGGAGCGCGGACTTCGGGCCTGGCAATGGCAGCCCGGTCCACTCCCTCCGCCGATGCTAGTCGGTTCAGGTTCGACGGGTCGGCGGACTTCAACCGCCCTCTCAGCCTCATGGCTCCCCGGGGATGCACCGCGTCTACCCGTTCCGCGCGGCGGGGTCCAGCCCGGCGGCGGCAAATTGGGGCGCACCCGCACTTTGCCCGATGCGCCCGCAGCGCTATAGCGGGCGCATCATTCCGTTGAGAGGACACGATTACATGACCCTTCGCGCGCCGCTTACTGCCGCCGCCCTGCTGGCCACCGCTTCGCTTACCGCGCAGGCGCAGGCCCGGCCGATGACCCCTGAAGACGTCGCCAAGATCGAAAGCGTCGGCACCATCGCCGTATCGCCCGACGGTGCGCGCGTCGCCTATACGACCGCGCGGCTGCCCGACGTGACCGCGGGCGAGGAGAACGGCACCACCACGCAGCAGCTTTCGATGGCCTATGGCCCGGGCAATGCCCGCGAATTCCTGCCCGCCGACATGAATGTCTCGGGCATCCAGTTTTCGCCCGATGGCCGCATGGTCAGCTTCATGTGGGCCGACGGCGACGACAAGAAGGCCGTCTGGGGCATTCCCGTCGATGGCGGCGCGCAGCGCAAGCTGGCGCATGTCGAAGGCGCGGCCGTGCGCTCCTATGCCTGGTCGCCCGATGGCAGCCACATGCACCTGCTGGTCGCCGCCGAGGAAGACAAGGATCGCACGGCGCAAAGCAAGGCCGGTTTCAATTCGGTGGTCTACGAGGAAGAGCCGCAGTTCAACCGCCTGTTCCGCGCGCGGATCGGGATGGAGCCCGACGCCGAGCCGCAGGAAGTCTCGCTGCCCGGCTATGTCACCTCGTTCCAGATCGCGGATGACGCGCGCACCGGCGTGATCGAAACCGCGCCGACGACGCTGATCGACGATGAATACGTCAACAAGAAGGTCAACATCCTCGACATGGAAAGCGGCACCGTCCGCATGGTGATCGAGACCCCGGGCAAGATCGACGATGTCGAGATATCTCCCGATGCAAGCCGGCTGGCGCTGATCGCCGCGGTCGACATGAACGATCCGGCTGCGACCACGATCCACTTCGTCGACGTCGCCAGCGGCGTGGTCACCCCGCACAATGCCGGCGCGCCCGAAGCCGTGGTCGATGTCGAATACATGGACGACGGGCGCCTGGTCGCCGCGGTCCATGTCGGCGCGCAGAGCGTGCTGCGCATCCACAATGCCGACGGTTCGCTGGAACGCGAGATCGATCCCGGCGCGCTGATCATCAGCAATGTCGAAACTGCCGGTTCGGTGATCGCGGTCGAGGCCAGCGCGCCGCAGCACCCGACCGAACTGTTCCGCCTCGATGGCGACAGCTTCACCCGCTGGACGCAGCACAATCCCTGGCTGTCGGAAATCGACTTCGGCGAGCAGCGCACCTTCCGCTATACCGCACGCGACGGGCAGGAAGTCGAAGGCGTGCTGATCGAACCGGTCGGCGGCGTACCGGCCGGCGGTGCCCCGCTGATCCTCAACGTCCATGGCGGGCCCGAGGCGCATGACAGCAATGGCTGGCAGACCGCCTATTCCAAGCCGGGCCATGTCGCCGCGGGCCAGGGCTATGCCGTGTTCCTGCCCAACTATCGCGGCTCGACCGGCTATGGCACCGCGTTTTCCAAGCAGCACACGGGCAATTACACCGATCCCGAGTTTACCGACCTGGTCGACGCCAAGCGCGCGCTGGTCGCCGAAGGGATCGCCGATGCCGACCGCACCGGCGTGACCGGCGGATCCTATGGCGGCTATGCCACGGCATGGTCCTCCACGCGCTGGAGTGAGGAATTCGCCGCGGGCGTGATGCTCGTCGGCATTTCCAACCAGGTGAGCAAGTTCGGCACGGGCGACATCCCTTACGAGATGTACAATGTGCACAGCGGCAAGTGGCCGTGGGACGACTGGATGGCGATGCTCGAAGTCTCGCCGATCTTCCATGTCGACAAGGCCAGCACCCCGCTGCTGATCATGCATGGCGAGGAAGACACGCGCGTCGACCCGGGCCAGAGCCTCGAGCTGTACCGGGCGATGAAGATCCGCAAGCCCGACGTGCCCGTGCGGCTGGTGTTCTATCCCGGCGAAGGTCACGGCAACCAGAAAGCCGCCGCGCGCTACGATTACAATTTGCGCATGATGCGCTGGTTCGACACCTATCTGAAGACGGGTGACCGCGATGCTCCGCTGCCGGCCGAGCGCCCCGTGCTTCCGGCAGGCACCACCGGGGTTTCCAGCGACGACTGATCGCCCCGAACGGGCATGAAAAAGGGGCCGCGCGGCATGCCACCGCGCGGCCCCTGTTTTTTGCGCCGGGCTATTTGCCGCCGGCGGCGATCCAGTCGTCGATCTTGGCTTCGAGCACGGTGAGCGGGATATTGCCGCTGTCGAGCACCTGTTCGTGGAAGTGGCGGATGTCGAAACCCTCGCCCAGCGCGGTTTCGGCGCGCGCGCGCAGTTCCTTGATCTTCAATTCGCCGATCTTGTAGCCCAATGCCTGCCCCGGCATGGCGATATAGCGCGCGACCTCGTTTTCCGAATAATCGCGCGGATTGCCGTTCTCGACCATGTATTCGACCGCCTGTTCGCGAGTCCAGCCGAGCGCGTGGATGCCGGTATCGACCACCAGCCGCACCGCGCGCTTCAATTCGCCATCCTCAAGCGCCTGCAACCGGTCGACCGGATCGTCATACAGGCCGAGTTCGTAGCCGAGGCTTTCGGCATAGAGCGCCCAGCCCTCGCCATAGGCAGTGAACCAGCCGTGCCGCAGCAGATCGGGCAGGCTTTCGTCCTCGACCGCGAACATCACCTGGAAGTGATGGCCGGGATTGCCTTCGTGCATGTAGAGCCGGATGGACGGGCTCAGTTCGCGCTCGGCCGCGTTCCAGCCGCTGAAATAGAAGGTGCCGGGGCGCGAGCCGTCGGCCTTGCCCGGCTGGTAGGACGCGGCGAGGAAGAACTGCTCACGATAGGGCTCGTACGGCTCGATCCGCAGCTCGGTTTCGGGCTGGCGCAGGAACAGCGGGCCGATCGCGGCATCGACCTTCCGGCCGACTTCGTACCATGCTTCCTGCAACGATTCCTTGGTCTTGTAGACCGGCGGGCGGCGGTCGCCGCGCTCGGCGATCGCCTGCTGGCGCGCCTCGTTGATCCGCGCCACCTCGGACAGGCCCAGCCGGTGCACCTCTTCCGCGGTCAGCGGCAGCGTGGTCATCTCGGCGATCCGGTAGGCGTAATAGGCATCGCCGCCGGGTGTTGCGGTGGCGCCGATGCTGGTGCGTGCCTGCGGCAGGTAGCTGTCGGCCAGATAGGCGCGCAGCTTGCGCATTGCCGGATAGAGCGTGCCTTCGACCGCCGATATCAGCGCGGCGCGCGCCTGCCCCTTCTCCGCTTCGGTGAAGCTTTCGGGCAGCTGGCGCAGCGGTGCGTAATAGGGGTTGCTGCCCTCCGGCGCGCCCAGCTGCGTGTCGAGCTGGTCGATCATCAGCTCCACCGTCAGCCGCGGCAGGGTGATGCCCTGCTCCAGCCCCATGTCGAAGCGCGCGATGACATCGTCGACCATCTGCGCATAGGCGGCATGCCGTGCGACATTGTCGGCATAGTCTTCAACCGCCGCGAACGGCATCACGCCATCGGGTGCCGACAGGCCCGGATAGGAGCCCTGGATACCCTGGAAGTGGTCGATCGGCAGCGCGAGGATGGTCTTGAGCACGTCGGGCTCGGTCGCGGCCAGCGTGCGTTCCTGCGAATAGCGGAAGGTGTCATAGGCGATCCGCTCGCTCGCGGTGAGCGCCGCGCGGTCGATCGTCGCGAGCGCGGCAATATCGCACATCGCCGCCGCGCGTTCGGTCTCATAGGCCGCGGGCGAGAAATCGCCGAGGCTGCCCGCATCGGAAAAGTCGCCGCGATAGAACGCCGCGCGCGGGTTGCGGTCGAGGAAGGCGGCGTCGCTTTCGGCCATCAGCGCGCGCAGACGCTGGCTGTCGCTCTGCGCGGCCGCGACCCGGTCGCAGGCTTGCGCCGCGGGGGCCGCCAGCGCGGTGCCGGCCATAGCCAGCGCCGAGGCGACCTGCAGGACCCTGTGTTTCATGGCCATGCCCTTACTGCCCCCCGCCCGCGACCCAGGCGTCGATCTTGGCTTCCAGCACCGGCAGCGGGATATCGCCCGTGTTGAGCACCTGTTCGTGGAAGGCGCGGACGTCGAAATCCTCGCCCAGCGCGGCCTCGGCACGCGCGCGCAGCTGCTTGATCTTCAATTCGCCGGTCTTGTAGGCCAGCGCCTGCGCGGGCATCACGATATACCGCGCGCTCTCGCTTTCGGCGAAATCGCGCGCTGCGCCATTGGCGACCATATATTCGATCGCCTGCTCTCTGGACCAGCCCAGCGCATGCATGCCGGTGTCGACCACCAGCCGCACCGCGCGCAGCATTTCACCGCCCTCGAGCGCTTTCAGCCGTTCGACCGGATCGTCATAGAGACCGAGTTCGTAGCCGAGGCTCTCGGCATACAGACCCCAGCCTTCGCTGAAGGCGGTGAACCCGCCGTAGCGCATGAATTCGGGCAGGTCCTCGTTCTCGATCGCGAACATCGACTGGAAGTGATGCCCCGGATTGCCTTCGTGCATGTAGAGCGAGATCGAGGTGCCCAGCTCGCGTTCCGCGACGTTGTAGCCGCTGAAATAGAAGGTGCCCGGACGCGACCCGTCGGCCTTGCCCGCCATGTAGCTGGCGGCGAGGCTGAATTTCTCGCGGTAGGGTTCGTACGGCTCGATCCGCAGTTCGGTTTCGGGCTGGCGCAAAAACACCTCGTCCATCAGCGGATCGACCTGCTCGGCCACTTCGTACCACGCGGCCTGCAGGTCGGCCTTGCTGGTGTAGATGGCGCCGGTGCGGCCACCGGCTTCCGCTTCGGCGGCGTCGATCGCGGCGTTGATCCGCGCAACCTCGGCCAGTCCGGTGTCGTGGATCTGCTGCGCGGTCAACGGCAGCGTCGTGTTGTCCTCGATGCGGTAGGCGTAATAGGCCTCGCCGCCGGGATTGTCGGTTGCGGCGATGCTGGTGCGCGACTGTGCCAGATATTCGCTCGCCAGGTAATCGCGCAGCTTCTGCAGCGCGGGCATCAGCGTGCCGGTCAGCACTTCGCGGTGCTGCTGCGTCAGCCGCGCGCGCTCGGCTTCGTCGATGCTGTCGGGGAAATTGGCGACCGGCGCCCAATAGGGGCTCTGCTCGATCGGCGCGCCGGTTTGCAGGTCGAGCTGTTCGATCATCAATTCGACCGACATGCGCGGCAGCGTGATGCCCTGCGCCGCGCCGGTACGGAAGCGCGCGATCGCCTGGTCGATGATCTCCGCCATCGCGCGGTGGCGGCTGAAATTGTTCTCGTAATCCTCCACCGTGTCATAGGGCATCAGCGCGCCGGGCGCGGAAAAGCGCGGGTAGAAGACATGCAGCCCGCGGAAATGGTCGATCGGCAGCGCAAGCACGGTCGGCAGCACGTCAGGCGCGGTCTGCGCCAGCGTGCGCTGCTGCGTGTATTCGAACACGTCGTAGGCGATGCGGTCGGTTTCCCCCAGCGCGGCGCGGTCGATTGTCGCCAGTTCGGCCAGATTGGCCTGCGCCGCGGCGCGGTCCGCGGCATAGCTGGCGGGCGAATAATCGCCCATCCTGTCGGCATCGGAGAAATCGCCGCGGAAGAAGGCGGTTACCGGATTGCGGTCGAGCATGGCGGCTTCGCTGCGTTCGAACAGCGCGTGCAGCGCGGCAGCGGCTGCCGCATCGCTTGCTTCGGCCGCGGGTTCCTGCGCCAGCGCGGCGGGTGCGGAAAGCGTGGCGCAGGCAATGGCGATCGCCGATGCGACGCGCGTGAAAGTGGTGGTCATGACGTGGAATTCTCCCCAGGGATCGTGCGGCGACGCTAGCCGTGCGGCGACCCGCCGCAAAGCCCCATCGACCAAGCGTTCTCCCACCCCCGCGAATGGCAGGGCGGATACGCGAGCCAGCGCGGCGAAAGAGCCGCGCGAGAGCTTCTGACAACGTTGACAGAATGCAGCGTTCGACCTACGCCGCACCGGGGAAGCCCGCCGCATGCGATGGTGGCCGGGCGGATTGGGGAGAACGACAAGTGGTAACGGCAACTACCCCCGCGGCAGACGCGGCGACGGAAATCTCGTCGAGCGATCCGGCACCGGCCGAGGGCGAAGGCCATGTCCACGCCCCCAGCCTGCCCCCCTTCGTCTTTGCGCTGTTCTTCATCTTCGGCGGGATCACCAGTCTCAACGACGTGCTGATCCCCAAGCTGAAGGAACTGTTCACGCTCAATTACACGCAGGCGATGCTGGTGCAGTTCTGCTTTTTCGCCGCCTATCTCGTCATCGGCATCCCGGGGGCGAAACTGGTCAAGCGGATCGGCTACATGCGCGGCGCGGTGGCCGGGCTGATGACGATGACCGCGGGCTGCCTGCTGTTCATCCCCGCCAGTACCACGGCGACCTATCCGCTGTTCCTGCTGGCCTTGTTCATCCTCGCCAGCGGGGTGGTGATCGTGCAGGTGGTGGCCAATCCGCTGATCAGCCTGCTGGGCCCGCAGGAGACCGCGCACAGCCGGCTGACTTTCGCGCAGGCGTTCAATTCCTTCGGCACCTTCGTCTTCCCGCTGGTCGGCGCGGGGCTGATCCTGGGCACGCTGGCGGATGTCTCGGCGGAGGATTTCGAAGGCGCCGCGCTGGCCGCCTACCGCACTGCGGAATCGGCGATGATCGTGAAGACCTACCTCGGCCTCGCGGCAGCGATCACCGTGGTCGCAGGCGCGGTCTGGCTGTTCCGCAACCGGTTACAGGGCGAAAAGCACGAGGCCTCGAGCGGGCTCGTGGGTTTCGACCTGCTCGCCCGGCCCCGCTTCGGCTTCGGCGCGCTGTGCATTTTCCTCTATGTCGGCGCCGAGGTCGCGATCGGTTCGATCGTGATCAACTACCTCACGCTCAACGACGTGCTCGGCCGCCCCGAAAGCGTGATCGGCTGGATGGTGAGCCTCTACTGGGGCGGCGCGATGATCGGGCGCTTCATCGGTTCGGCGCTGCTGCGGCTGGTGAGCCCGGGCAAGATCCTCGCCGCAGTGGCGGTCGGCGCGATCGCGCTGATCGCGCTGTCGACCAACAGCAGCGGCACGCTGGCTGCATACAGCCTGCTGGCGATCGGGCTGATGAACTCGATCATGTTCCCGACGATCTTTTCTCTCGCCTGCGAACGGCTGGGCAGCCGAGCGGCGGATGGATCGGGGATCATCAATGTGGCGATCTTCGGCGGCGCGGTGATCCCGCTGGCCACCGGCGCGCTGGCCGATCTCAGCGGCAGCCTCGCGCTGTCGCTGGCGCTGCCCGCCGCCTGCTACGCGGTGATCGCGGTGTTCGGCATCTACGCGCGGCGGCCCGCGAGCGACTGAACCGTCCCCGCCCGGCCGATTGCCTTGCGCTCCGGCGCGGGGCAAGGCTGCTACCCGATGGACCGCGCTGCGCCCCGCCCGCACACGACGCCGCTGCTGCTGGCGGTCGGCCTTGCGCATGCAGGCGGCGTGGTCGCCTATCTACCGCTGGTCACGCTGCTGCTGCCGATGCGGGTCGAGGCGCTGGCGCATCTCGCCAAGATCGACCTGCTCACCGCAGCGGTGCTGGTCGGCGGCGTGACGGCGAGCGTGAGCAATATCCTGTTCGGCTGGCTGAGCGATCTGTCGGTGGCCCGCGGCGGCGGGCGCCGCCCGTGGGTGGTGGCGGGCCTAATTGCGCTCGCGGCATCCTATCCCGCGCTGGTGCTGGCGCGCAATCCGGTCGAGCTGGTGGCTGCGGTGGCGCTGGCGCAGGCGGCGATCAACGCGGTGCTCGCGCCGCTGTTCGCGATCATCGCCGAGGAAGTCCCTGCCGCGCGCAAGGGGCTGGCCGGCGGCTTGCTGGCGCTGGGCAATCCGGTCGCCGCGGGGTTCTCGGTCCTGCTGCTGGCCGCGTCGGGTCTGTCGGAGAGTGCGCGCTTCGTGCTGGTGCCGCTGGCCGCGGCCGCGCTGGCACTGCCGCTGCTGGCGATGCGCGCCCGCACCGGCGATCCCGCACCGCCCGCCGCACAGCGCCGGGATAAGCGCGATATCGTGATCGCCTCGCTCGCGCGGCTGCTGGTCCAGCTCGCCTGCGCCACTCTGGGGCTGTACCTGCTGTATTATTTCCAGACCCTGCGGCCCGGCGGACGCGGCACTGCCGCCTGGGTCGGCAGCGTGCTGATGCTGTCCTATCTGATCCCGCTGCCCGCCGCGCTGCTGGCAGGGCGCTGGTCCGACCGGCTGGGCAGGCGCCGTCCGTTCCAGTGCGTCGCAGCGCTGGTGGGCGCGGCCGGACTTGCCGGGATGGCGGGGGCCGCGAACGCGTGGCAGGGCGCGGCGGCCTTCTGCCTATTCTCGGCAGGGACCGCGGTGTTCCTCAGCCTCAACACGACCTTCGCGATGCAATTGCTGCCGCGACCCGACCGGCGCGGGCGCGACCTCGGCCTGGTCAACCTTGCCAACACTCGGCCCGCGATGATCGGCACGCTGCTCGTCTGGCAGCTCGCTACTCCCGGTGATTTCACCGCCGTGCTGGTCGCCTTCGCCGCGCTCACCGCTGCGGGCGGGCTGGCGATCCTCGCCGTCCGCGAGAGCCCGGTTCCCGCAGGCTGAGCAGCCGGCCTACCCGGCCGGGCAATCGGCGATTGCATCGGCGTCGGACAGGCTGCCCAGCGCAACCCGCGCGATGCTCAGCCCCGCGTCGCCATCGGCCATCAGGCGGAACGGGGACGAAATCCGCGTCATGTCGGCACCCGCGGCGCGGAAACATTTGAGCGGAACGCCGAGGGTCTGCCACTCGCCTTCGGCCAGTTCGCCGAATTCGGCGATCGGCACCGCCGCGCCGCACGGCTCCCCATCGCAGCGGACGGACATGGACAGCGGGCGCGCGATGGGCGCATCGCGCCGCACCGTGGCCAGCAGCAGCATGTCGCCATTGGTTTCGCGGCTCAGGTCGATCGGGTCGAAGGTCGACAGCTCGAGCGCCGCGCTTGGCGCATGCGCAGCGATCGCAAAGCTGCGCGCGCCTTCCTGCACGCCGTGATCGGTGGCCGCGATCCGCACGCGGCCGCCGAGCGCCTCGGCCGGGACGGTGGTCACGCGCAGCGCATCGGTGCCATCGGCGCGCGACACGGTCAGCGACCATGACGAGGCGGGTACGCCGCGGTCGAAGAACACGCCGCCGTCGCTGCCATCATCGCTCACGCCGCTGTCTTCCGGCAGCGCGGTCCACGCGCGTGGACCGTGGGCATATCGCAGCCCGTAACCGAAGGGAAACAGCGTCTCGCCGCCGTGCTGCGCAGTGGCGGGCCAGGCGGTCGGCAGCAGGCCCTGGAATTCATGCGCCGGCGTCCCATCCGCTGCGGCAAACAGCATGTCGGCCACGCCGCCGCCCTCGGACCCCGGCAGCCACGCGGCGACGAAGGCATCCGCCGCATTGAGCGCTTCATTGACATAGAGCGGGCGGCCCGTGATCATCACTGCCACCACCGGGATGCCCTGCTGCTTCAGGCGCTGCATGGTGGCGATCGGCCGGCGCAGTTCGGGGCGCAATTGCAGCGAGGCGATATCGCCCTGGAATTCGGCATAGGGGGTTTCGCCGAACACGACGATCGCGGCATCGGGGCGCTCGGTGAAGCTGCCCTCGGGCGAGAGTTCGGCGCTGCCACCGCTGGCGGTGGCCGCCTGCTCGATCCCTTCCCATAGCGATGTCGCGCCGGGGAACAGGCTGTTGTCGAGCCCGGTGCCCTGCCAGCTCAGCGTCCACCCGCCCGACTGGCGCGCGATGTCGTGCGCCGCATCGCCCGCGACGAGGATCCGCCCGCCCGGCTGCAGCGGCAACACGCCGGTGTTCTTGAGCAGCACCATCGATTTGCGCACCGCCTCGCGCGCGACCGCACGGTGATCGGGCGCGCCGAGCAAGTCGTATTCGCCCGACAGCGCGCGCTGCGAGGGCTTGCCCATGTCGAACAGGCCAAGCCGTTCCTTCAGCCGCAGCACGCGTGCCACCGCATCGTCGAGCCGCTCCATTGCGATCGTGCCGTCGCGCACCTGCGCCAGCGTGCTGTCATAGAGCATGCGCCAGCTGTCGGGCGCCATGAACATGTCGATCCCCGCATCGACCGCCCGCGGGCAGCTGGCGTTGCTGCACCCGGCGACCTGGCCATGCGCGTTCCAGTCGGTGATCACCAGACCACCGTAATTCATCCGGCCCTTGAGCACATCGGTCACCAGCCCGCGATGCGCCGACAGCTTGACGCCGTTCCAGCTCGAAAAGCTGGTCATGATCGTGGCGACGCCGCTCTCGATCGCGGGGATATAGGGCGCGCCGTGAACCAGCCGCAGCTCGAGCTCGGAGATCGCCGCATCGCCCTGGTCCTTGCCATCGGTGGTCGCACCGTCGGCGAGGTAATGCTTGGTGCTCGCCGCGACATGCGGCCCGGCGAGGATCGGGGTGGTCGAGGGCGGCCCCTGCAGACCGCGGATCATGCTGCCGACATAGGCGGCGACCAGCGCGGGATCGGACGAATAGCCTTCATAGGCGCGGCCCCAGCGATAGTCCTGCGGCACGGCGACGGTCGGGGCGAAGGTCCATTCCTGCCCGGTCACCCGGATCTCGACTGCGGTGACCTTCCCGATTCGCTCGATCAGTTCGGGATCGCGCGCGGCGCCCAGTCCGACGTTGTGCGGGAAGATCGTCGCCCCCACGATATTGCTGTGGCCGTGCACCGCATCGGTGCCCCACACGATCGGGATGGCCGGTTCGCCGGGACCGACATCCATCGAAGCTTCGTAAAAGGCATCGGCAAGCGCGAGCCAGTCCTGCGCCGGGGCCAGATCGTCGCCCCCGGGGCCCGAATTGCCGCCGTTGAGCACCGAGCCGAGCCGGTAGCGGCGCACGTCTTCGGGCGTCACGCTGGCGATGTCGGCCTGGATGATCTGCCCGACCTTCTGTTCGAGCGTCATCCGCGCGAGGATCGCCTGGACGCGCGCCTCGCCCGCTTCGGTCAGCACCGTGGGGAACGCCACTTCGGGCCAGCGTTCAGGATGGATCCTTGCCGCCGGAATGTCCTCCGCCGCGGATGCCGCAGCGGGATCCGCCGCTTGCGCGGTGAGTGCAAGCGCGGCCGATCCGGCCGCCAGAAGTATCGTCTTCGAAAGCATAAACCCCATCCCATGCGGCGGCCGCCCGAGGCTGGTCCGAAAGGCGCTGACAAGGTTGACAGTGCGCCCTGCGAAAAACCCGCTCCGGCAGCTTGTTGTGGGCTTTGTTTGACAACGTTGACAGAAATATGCAACCAGTAAAGTCGCGGATGATCGCCAGCACCCCGAGTCGGGTCGCATGGCGGGTCAACGCACTGTTGAGAGGTCCGCACACAAGATGCGGCTTGGGAGGGATACTGAAATGGACAGCGGGATTTTGCGTAACCGGTCGACGTTGCTGGCCGCCGCATCGATATTGGCGCTGGGGTCGCATGCGGCGCCGGCTTTCGCGCAGGCGCAGGACGCTACCGACACCGGCCAGCAGGCCTCCGATCCGGGCGGGAACGTCATCGTCGTCACCGGCTTCCGGGCCTCGCTCGAAGACGCGCTCGAGGCCAAGCGCGAATCGAACCTGATCATCGAATCGGTCACCGCCGAGGACATCGGCAAGTTTCCCGACCAGAACGTGGCGGAATCGCTCCAGCGCCTGCCCGGCATCCAGATCGACCGCGAGAACGGCCAGGGTTCGAAGGTCCGCATTCGCGGGCTCGAACAGAACGTCACGCTGCTCAACGGCGAGCTCTTCGTCAGCGGGCTCGAAGTCTACAAGGTCGGCGAAGGCAATTACAATCGCAACGACAGCCTCGAAGGCGTGCCGTCCGAACTGATCGGCGGGATCGAAGTGTTCAAGTCGCCCAATGCCTCGCTGCTGTCGGGCGGCCTGGGCGGGATCGTCAATCTCAAGACGCGCAACCCGCTCGACCTGAAGCAGGGCCTGACGCTGGCGGGCAACGCGAAAATGAGCAAGGGCAGCGAGATTTCGGGCTGGGAACCCGCCGGCGCCGCCGTGCTGGGTTACAATTTCAACGACCGGCTGGGGGTCATCGCATCCTTCAGCTACGAAAAGACCAACAACCACGTCAACGTGCTGGGCGGCGACAACCGCGGCAACTGGGCGTTCGCCGAAGGACGCCGCGACACCGCGACCGTGCCGACCAATTACTACGCGCCCGAATACCGCTATGTCACCGACCGCGACCAGTACCGGCGGCGCTGGGGCGCTTCGCTGGGCATCACCTACCGGCCGGCCGACGCGCTCGAAGTCAGCGCCCAGTATTTCCATTCCGACCTCGAGATCGACACCCGCGAAGCTTCGGTCAAATTCCCCTTCGGACAGGGCGAATCGCAGGGCCTGGTCGGGGATTACTCGATCAACGAGAACGGCGTGCTGACCCAGGGCACGGTGCGGGCGCAGTCGGCCGAGGCGATCTCCTTCGTCGACGTGTCCAACATCAAGTCGGACAATCTGCAATTCGCGCTCGAATGGGACAACGATACCAATTTCCGCGCCTCGGTCATGGCTGCCTATGCGACTTCGAGCATGGAACGCGAAGTGGCCAACAACGACGTGCGCTACACCGCCTATGGCGTGCGCGGGCCGGGCACTTCGGGGCCGCAGCCCGGCTTCACCCCGAACGCCTCGGCGCCGCCGACCTTCGATTTCACTTACACCAATGGCGACTTTCCCAGCTTCGGCATCGGCGCAGGCAGCCCGCAGGACCTGTTCAACAACCCCGACTTCGGCTTCTTCAAGTCGCATTGGGCATTTGGTGACCGGTCGGACATCGACGGCCATTCGATCCGTGCGGATTTCGCCTATGACGTCGACGACAACTATGCGGACACCATCACGCTGAGCGCGGGCTTCCGGTACGGGCAACGCACGGTGGACTTCACCTCGGGCCGCTATCTCGCCGATCTCAGCGGCAAGGGCGAACTCGATGCCACGCAGATTCCCGAGGCCGAACGCGTCGACGGCTTCTCCTACAACTGGACGCCCTACAGCTACTTCCAGGACGGGGCGATCGGATACAAGATCTGCGACCTGCCCGAAGTGAACAAGCCGGCGGCCTTCGCCGGGTGCAGCCGGTTCGGCAATTCGCCCGCGCTGCTGACGCCCTACGAAACCTTCCTGAGCAATCCCGAGCGGGTGGAGGCGATCGCCAATTTCGCCGGCGGCGGCCGGGTCGAAGGCGATACGGTGCTGGTGGCCGACCGCTCGCAGATGACCAATGCGCTCGAATGGATCCAGGCGCTCTATCCCGACACGCCCTTCACCTTCTTCGAAGACCCGCTGCAGACCTACCGGGTCAAGGAAGAGGTCAAGTCGGGCTATGTCATGGCCGATATCGGGGGGCTGGACGATCCCTACCACGTCAATGTCGGCCTGCGCATCGTCAATACCGACCTGACGGTCGACCAGAACCAGCCCGCCAATGCCGATCCCAGCTATTGGGGCACCGACAGCTGGAACGGCGTGCTGCGCGATTTCACCACCACCACGGTGATGCGCAGCTACACCGACTTCCTGCCCAGCGCGAACGCGGTGTTCGACGTCGGCGACGACAGCAAGGTCCGCTTTGCCGCGGCGCGGGTCGTCGCCCGCCAGCCGCTGGTGTCGCTGGGACAGGGCTTCGCAACCGACTTCACCCGCGATCCCGCTGACGATCTGTTCAAGTTCACCAGCGGTTCGCGCGGCAATGCCGAGCTCGATCCGTTCCGCGCCTACCAGTTCGACCTGGGGGTCGAACACTACTTCGGCAATCAGGGCCTGTTATCGGCCGGGCTGTTCTGGAAGGAAGTCGACAGCTTCATCGTCAACGAGACGGTGGCGGTGTTCGTCAACGACCAGGCGGGCGGGCGGCTGGGTCCGGTGTCGCAGCCGGCCAACGGATCGGGCGGCCGTGTGAAGGGGTTCGAACTCGCCGCGCAATATGCCTTCGACTTCGGTCTCGGCTTTACCGCGAACTACACTTTCTCGGACACCGACACCGATTTCAGCACCGACTTTGCCGACAACCTCCCGCTGCCGGGCGTGTCCAAGCACTCGGCCAACGGGCAGGTCTATTTCGAACGCTACGGGTTCGCCGCGCGCGCCTCCTACAGCTGGCGTTCGAAACAGTATCTGGGCAATTTCGGCTTTTCCGACGGCTCGGTCACGCGGACGCTGGGCATTTACCAGAAGTCCTACGGCCAGCTCGACGGACAGATCAGCTACCAGCTGACCGACAATTTCGAGGTCTTCGCCGAAGCGATCAACATCACCAAGGCGGATACCAAGGTCTATCTGCAATTCCCCGAACTGCCCTTCCGCTTCGAATCGGGTTCGCGCCGGCTCTACGCCGGGGTGAAGTTCAACTTCTGATCAGCGGTCCTCTCCGGAAACTGGTGGCGGCCCCTGCCCGCAGGGGTCGCCATCGTTTTCTCCGCTTTCGATGGTAAGGTACCCGGCATGACGGCTTCGATGCGCCCAGACGACGGCCAAGCGCAGGCGATCGGTTCGATCTGCATCGTCGGCGGCGGGACCGCGGGCTGGTCGGCTGCGGCGCTGCTGTCGCAGGTGCTGCGCGGCAGTGGATGCCGCATCACGCTGGTCGAATCCTCCGCCATCCCGACGGTGGGCGTGGGCGAGGCCACGATCCCGCCGATCTTCGATTTCCTGCGCAATATCGGCGCCGACGAGGTCGAATTCATCCGCCGCTGCCGGGCCACCTTCAAGCTGGGCATTCAGTTTCGCGACTGGCTGCACCATGACCATGCCTACTGGCACCCCTTCGGCAATCTCGGGGTGACGATCAACCAGCGCCCCTTCCATCACTATTACTGCATGAACCGCGCGGCTGGGCATGGCGAGACCCTTGCCGATCTGTGCCCCTCGGTCGCGCTGGCCGAGGACGGCAAGTTCGCCTTCCCCTCGCCCGACGGGCAGTGGCCCGGAGGCGCGGTCGCCTATGCGCTGCATTTCGACGCCGGGCTGGTCGCCGCCTTCCTGCGCGACCATGCCGTGGCCGCCGGGGTCGAGCGGCTCGACCGCCGCATCGTCGGCGCCACGCGCGGCGAAGGCGAGAGGATCGCGGCGGTGCAGTTCGACGATGGCGAGAGCCTCGAAGCCGATTTCTACATCGACTGTTCGGGTTTCCGCGGCCTGCTGATCGAGGAGACGCTGGGGGCGGGTTTCGAGGACTGGAAACACTGGCTGCCCTGCGACAGCGCGGTAGCCGCCCCCACTGCCGCGCAGGAGCAGCGCGCGCCCTACACCGTCGCCACCGCCCGCTCGGCCGGGTGGCAGTGGCGCATCCCGCTGCGGCACCGCACCGGCAACGGGCTGGTCTATGCCAGCGACTTCATTTCCGATGCCGATGCGCAGGCACAGCTGCTCGCCGGGCTCGATGGCGAAGCGCAGGCCGAACCGCGCGTGCTGCGCTTCACCGCCGGGCTGCGCAAGCGCGCCTGGGTCGGCAACTGCCTCGCGATCGGGCTGTCGGCCGGTTTCCTCGAACCGCTCGAATCGACCAGCATCCACCTGATCCACACCGGGCTGAACCGGCTGCTCGACCTGTTTCCCGATCGCCGCTTCGATCCCGCGCTGATCGCGGCCTACAATCGCGACGTGCACCGCGAATACGCGCATATCCGCGACTTCCTGCTGCTGCATTACGTGCCCAACCGGCGCGAGGGCGAACCCTTCTGGGACCATATGCGCGGCCTCGACCTGCCCGATACGCTGGCGGAAAAGATCGAGCTCTTCACGCGCACGGGACGGATCATGTCGCGCCAGCGCGAGCTGTTTTCGGACATCAGCTGGTTCTACGTCATGCACGGCATGGGGCTGACCCCCGCGGCGCTCGATCCGCTCGCCGAGGCCGCGCCCTTCGGCGAGGTGCGCAAGGTGATCGACCAGCTGCGCGGGGCAATGCAGGCGTTCCGCAGCGCTGCGCCTATGCACGACGCGATCATCGACCGCTTGCTCGACCCGGCTGAGACACGCCGCCCCCAATTCGGCACCGGCGGCGGCTGGACGACGCGCTAGGGGCCGATGGCCCCCTCAGGCGGGCGGGGGCGCCACGGTCAGCCGTTCGACCAGGCTGTGCGTATGGACCACGGTAGGGCCGGGATCCTCGCCGGCGAGCTGGCGCAGCAGCATGTCAGCCGCCGTGTGCGCCATCTCGACCACCGGCTGGCGCACCGTGGTCAGCCGCGGCCAGACCACGCGCGAAATTTCGGAATCGTCGAAGCCGACCACGCTCAGATCGCCCGGGACGTCGAAGCCCAGTTCGCGCGCGGCGGACATCGCCCCCACCGCCATGTCATCGTTCTGCGCGATGATCGCGGTCGGGCGCAGCTTGCGCGACAGGATCCGCCGCGTCGCCTCGTAACCCGATTCGAAGCTGAAATCGCCGGTCTCGACCAGTTCGGGCAGGTATTCGACGCCGGCATCGGCGAAGGCCGCACGATAGGCGGTCAGCCGCTGTTCGCTCACCGGGTGGTCGGGATCGCCCTTGATGATTGCAATGCGCCGGTGTCCGAAACCGATCACGTGTTCGGCGATTTCGCGGCCGGCGGCGATATCATCCATCGTCGTCGCCAGCCCCAGTTCCTCGCGCGATTGCGGCGTAATGCGGGCAAAGGGGATGCGCGCCTGCGCCAGCCCGTCAAGCACGTCGGGATGGTCCGCCGCGGGCGGTGCGAGGATCACCCCGTCGAGCGCGGCCGAGCGGATCGTGGCAACCACGTCGCGGGGGTGGTCGCTGACCGATTCCACCGGCAGCACGATCAGCCGGTAGCGTTCGCCATGCAGCCGCTCGAGCGCGCCGCGCTGCAATTCGACGACATAGCTCGGGCTCGGTTTTTCATAGACCAGCCCGATCAGATAGGATTGCTGGCGCACCAGCCCCTGCGCTATCACATTGGGCTGGTAGTTGAGTTCCTCCGCAGCGCGCAGCACCTTCTTGCGCAGCGCGGGGGTGATGTGCGGTTCGTTGTTGAACACGCGCGAGACGCTCTTGGGCGAAACCTGCGCCAGCTTGGCGACATCCACGATCGTCGAACGCTTCTTTTCCCGCGGCATCGCTCAGGCGTGGCGCGATTGTCCGTCGTTGTCAACGACGCGCGCGCGCACAACGGAGCGGTTCCCAGGATCGATCTGTCAGAAAAACCGACCGCCGGCATCCTGCCGCGATCAAGCCGATGGTGCCAGAAGAGGCATCACATTGAAGGCCTTAAAATCTGAATTTTATAGGTAATTTAGATGTGATCTTGCGCGAAGCCCGCAAATCGGCCCGCAAGGCAGCTTAACAACCTGATTCAATTGAGCTTATCCAGCTCATCAATCGGCAAGTACATTAGGGACTTGGCGGAGCTATGATGGTTATGCACCCATGGTGCCGAAGGCCGCATGACCTTGAGAAGCTTCACCAACGCTGTCGTAGACCTGCCGGGATAATCTCTATCGGCGACAAGTAGTCCGATGGCGGAGCTGGCCTAACCTCGGTTTGCGTCTCGTCCCCTCGCTCCTCGACCGGGACCGGCCTGAACTGGATCCCCTCGTCAGTTTCAACTGCGCGCAGCGGTCCGCCATCCTCAGGAAAACAGCCGGCCTTTTCGCCGCCATAACGGTAAAGACACGATTTGCCGTCCTGCCCGATCCGGATCTGCACCGCATTCCCGCGCTTGTATCGATTGCAATAATCGCCTTCGAGCACGGTTTCTCCATCGGCGGCATAGAGGCACCCACGACCGAATTCGCCTTGCGGACGCGCGAGACCTTCGCCGAGCACAAAACTGACGCTACTTGCTCCCGTCAACGCGCCGGGGAACCGCTCTAGCGGTTTGAGCAGGCGGAACTCGTCACCATGCTCGGTTGGTTCGATAACTCCCTGATAGGTGAGCTGTGCAAGGCCGAATTCGGCAGGAAGTATGTCGTAGTGTTCGACCGATGTTGGAGCGACGATACGCGACGGGTCGAGATCTCTGATTCCGCGAGGACGCTCATCGGTCACCATCCACCAGACGTCGGGATCGAACCCTTCGGCCGCGGGGACTCCGGTATTGAACCGCTCAACTCCCAGCGAAGGCAGGAAGACCCGGCCGATCCTTTCTGCAGCGGCGCGGGTTTCGAGGCCCGTTACGGCAGCGATGACAGTCTCGAGCTGCGCAGTGCCGTAGTTCGAAGCGCCGAGCGCCTTGCGCACAGGAAAGCAGTCGTCACCGAAGCGCACCTTGCCCTGCGACACGCCGATGGTTCCAGCGGCTGCGTTCCCCGCATCGTCACGTCTTTCGGACAGCACCACGACCTGCGCGACGCGTTCGGTGGCGCCTGAAAAATCCCAGATCACGGGTTCTTCCGCCATCAGCAGGACGAACAGAGGTTGGTCGCCGGGTTCGACAATCACCTCGGCGATGCTCGTCTCGCGATCCTGTCCGCCCACCGCGACCGCCGAGCCCAGCTGACCGCCACGCGCAGCGATGGCGAGCAACTCGGTCCCGGCTTCAGGGGTGGGCACTGCGCAGAGCGGCAGACTGGCGATATCTCGTGCCAACTCCACCTTGCGGCGACCAGCCCTATACTCTGTCGGCGAGACTGTCCCGCCGCCATCGCTGTCGATGCGGGCGAACTGCCGCCGGAAGGCACCGGTCAACTCGGCCTCGGTCAGCCTCGCGTCGCCATTCTCATCGATATGGAAGAGGCGTTCGAACATGCGACTGCGACGCTCCTGCTCGCGCGGGCTGACCTCGGATGGGACTGACAGTCCTGCCATTTCAGCGGCGGTCACCACGCCATTGCCGTCGAGGTCCATCTGGTCGAATCGGATGTTCGGTTCCTCTGTGATGGGCGGACGCATCTTCGCAAAGGCGGCGACCAACTCCTCTTTGGTCAAGCGTTCGTCATTATCGATATCGGACTCGGCAAGGACCTGGGACTGGCGACCATTGCCTCTGGCGATGTCGCTCAGCTCCACGAAGCCATCCGTGTCGAAGTCGTAGATCTCGAAGATGCCCTCGGCTTCCTTGCGGCCGCTTCGCCGGTCCTTGATCGCGTCGCGGATTTCGGCTTCGGTGAGGCCGCCGTCGCCGTTCGCATCCATCTCCGCGATCTCGCTCTCGTACCTCGCGATGCGACTTTGCAGCTTGGTGAGCGACTCTTCGCGGATGCGGGCATCGATCCGGGCGACGTCGTCGCGATCAAGCCCGTTGCCATCGGTATCGACCGCTCGCAACGCGGCCAGCAAGTTGTCGAGATAGGCCTGCGACATGGACCCCGATCGCACGTTTGCGAGCAGCAGGATCGCCGGATCGTATTGGGAGGCCCGAGCCTCGCGATCCTGCGCCGCTAGCTGCGGGCTCGCGATTGCGGTGGCAGCTATGAGGCTGGCCAACAAACTCGATGATCGAAACACGGCCGATGTCCCCCGGGATATTCTCCTGAAACTCCGCGACTTTCTGAAGGAAAAAGGTTTCCAAACCATTGGCCTGACCGAGCGGCTCGATGAACAAAGCTGGATACGCCCCTAAACAGGAACCGGGAGGCTGCACCTGTGCCGCAGCCTCCCCGCCCCGTTTATTCGAACGCCCTTACGGACAATCGGCTACGCATAGAACTGCAGGTAATCATGGTTCTCGTAGTGTAGGCGTTCTTCCTCGCCGGCGCCCTTCGCCCCGAACGTGCTCATATCCTGCCGGATCATCATCAGCTTTCTTGCCAGTTCGGCATGGGTGCTGGCTGGAACTGAAGCAGAGGTCTCGCCTTGGTCAGTATCGTTCACGGCTTCCGGCCGCATTGCGACTGGGATGTCGAGCGTCTCTGGGGTTGCACCGCTACCCGTCAACAGAGCAAAATCCACGCGCAAGGGTCCACCCCAGTCTTCTTGATCCTCAATCGCAAGACGTGGCGGATTTGCTGGCGCAGATTGCCCATTTGAGTCTGCTCCAGTCCCCTCCGATTTCGCTTCTGCTTCAACCCGCGCTTGCACAACCTCGTCCAACAACGCTCGTTCATCGGGCATCACATGCATGTGCTGGCCGCTGGGCTCTTCTGTCTCTGACGAGGCGTCAGACATGCTTTCAAACGCGACATTCAAGCGCAGATCGAACGAGCTGTCCTGGAAGGCCTGGTCGAAGACCGGAGCGATCTCAGACGGCCAGAACATCGTGAAGTAGGCAGAGGCTGGATCAAACCAGCTACGCGGTCTTTCGGGTGGGGCTTCTTCCACGACCGGCACGGTCAAAGTGCGGTTGAGACGGCCACGGTCTTGACTGTTTTGGGCATCGAAGCGGTTGAACAGGTCCGTCACGGCATCGACATTGCTGGCACGCAAACGGTCGAACACGTCCTCGAGCGAAATCTCTTCGCGAAGCACCGGTCCGAATTCACCACGCGGCCGGAAGAGATCGGGTGAGAACCCGAAGATGCCGGAACCAATATCGAAGGCGGAACTCGTAGCGGGCGCAGTGCCCGGACGATAAGCGAGCGAGATATCGGCGGCTGTGCTCGTCGTACCATTACTGCGGACAAAGCTGGTCGTCGCGACCGCTGCATTCTTCCCAAGCTTTACGCGATCCTGGTTCGCAGTGACCGCATCGAGGCGGATCGACACGATTCCGGCTTCTTCCAGCGTCCGCAGCTCGCCCGCATCGGTTAGACCATTGCCATTGCGATCCTGCCAGACGCGCAACTCGCCGAACCGCGCATCGCCCGTATCCACCAGGCCATCGCCGTTGCTGTCGAGCCGGGCAAGGCCCTGGAGCCCACTGCGCGCGTCTTCGTCCTCGCTCGCCAGCGAAAGCTCGGCGGCCTCGGTTATCAGCCCGTCATTGTTGCGATCGATCACGAGGAAACCATCATCGCCCTTGAGCCACCCCGTGTCGTCATCCGCGCCATCGCCATTATAGTCGAACAATGCCGCCGACTTCGTGCGCTTGACCAGTTCGATCCCGTCGCCATCGAGATCGAGCGCGACTGGCGCGAACATGCCGTAGGTCTCGTTCGAGAAGGTGAGAATGGTGTTGGCGCCCAGCTGCCCTGCGAGCGGATCCGTTCCGCGCTTGGATTTCTTGGGCACGACCGAAACCGCTCCACCTTCAACACTCAGGCGATACTTCTTCGATTTGCGCCCGAAGTCGTAATGCGTCGCGGTGAGCTCGGGCATATTGGTTGTTGCCGAGAAGTAGGTCAGCGCAGCATCCGCGAATTCGCGCGTTACGCCATTGGCGAGCGTGAACGTTCCGGTATTGGCGACCGCCACTTCGCCAAAGTTCACAACGCCATCGACCGGCGTTCCCGTCAAGTCGATCGACCGAATGCCGACCGTGGCAAGGCTTGCCGTCTCGCCTTCATCGACTGCGCCGTCCCCGTCCGCATCCTGCCAGACCCCAAAGTCGGCGAAGCGCTCGTCACCCGAACTCAGGACGCCATCGCCAGTGCTGTCGAACGCGTGCAGGCCAGCAAGATCGGTCGCCGCATTCGGCGCGTCGTCGATAAAGCTGATCTCCTCCACTCCCGACATGGTGCCGTTCCCATCCCGGTCGAGATAGAGGAAGGCATCATTCGACCCGATCCAGCTGGTGTCATCGGCGAGGCCATCGCTATCGAGATCGAAGCGGGCTTCGCTGTCCGCTGCGCTTACCGTTTGGATCCCGTCACCCGCCAGATCGAGAATGATCGGCGAGGCGATATTCAGTGTCTCGCCACCACGGAATGCCAGCTGCTCGATCGAGGAGAGCTGGTCCATCCCATCGTCACCATGCGCGATGGCTGAAAGATCGTTGATGCGCACACCGAAGGCTCCGCCCTGGGTCACAACCGAATAGCTGTCTCTCTCCCCAAGCAGCTGGACAGTATCGAAACCAAGCCCGCCATAGAGCAGGTCACTGCCATGTCCGCCCCAGAGCGTGTCGTCGCCATTGAGGCCGAACAAGGAGTCATCGCCCGAGCCGCCGGCCAGCCAATCGCCAAGTGTGCCGCCGGTGAGCGTGTCGTCACCCACCGCGCCGAAGATGCGGTTGGCGGTGCCGCCCACTCCGGTCAGGTCGTCGTTGCCGCCGGTGCCATATGTCCAATTTGCGCTGGCACCCGCAGTACCAAGAGAGTCGAGCACGACATCGAACTGGCGCGCATCGCTATCGGTGAAGCTAAAGTCAGATTGGCTAAAAGTAAGGCCGCCAACGCCCGAATAGCTGGCGTTGAAGCCAAAGCTTGCCTGTGCACCGGGGGCGATCTCCTCATTCGAGCTTACCGCTTCGAACAGGATATTGCCGTTGGCAAAAACGGTGGCAGTCGCATCCCAGACATTGGTGATCGTGAGATTTACCCCATCCGGTACGTCAAGAACAAGCTGCCAGTCATCGATTGTGGTATCGCTGCTATTGGTGAACGACACGCTCTGGCTAAGGCCGCTGCCCCAATCGTTCGTCGGCGCAACGGTCAGCGACGTATCCTGATCGTCGGCGAGGTTGAGAGCCGGATCGCGGTCGAAGATCTCGAACGCAAAGTCACCCGCACTGTAAGGCGCGCCATCGACCGAGATGGTGATCTGGAACGTCTGACCCTCGGCAAGCTCGGGCTGATAATCCTGGCCATCGGTCGAGAAGACAGCGCCTTCCGGAGTAATCTCGAAGGTTGCCGGGCCAGGGAAGCCGTTGACCCAGCCACCGGTGATCTTGCCCGGGCCGGAATAGCTGGCAAAAATGTCCCAAGCTTTCAGCTCGCCTTCGGCAATCGCTTCCGGTTGGACCTCATAGCTGAAGGTCACATTGTAACCGCCACCCCACGCCGGATTGTACCAGCTGTTGAGGCTCGCAAAGCTGAAGCCTTCGGTGCTGCCCCCGCCCACATTCTGCGCTTGGATGGTCAGAGCGAAGTCGTCGAGGGCGGACAGATCGCCATCCGAAGCCGTTACGCGGATATCGAACGCATCACCCAAATTGGGCGCCACACCTTCGAACGTCAACGTGGTCGAATCAAAAGCCAGCCAAGAGGGCAAGGCAGAACCATCGGCAAGGGTTGCCGACAGTTCCAAAAGGTCACCGTCGACGTCGGTAAAGCTACCGCTCGGTATCGAGAACTGGACAACGGTATCGCCAAGGGCAGCCTGGTCGAGCAAAGGTTCGGAAAGCACCGGGGCGTCGTTCACCGGACTAATGGTCAGACGGAAATCGTCTGCAACGGACAAAACACCATCGCTCGCGCTGACCCTCACGTCGATGAAACCGTTGAAATCCTGCGGCGGTGTGCCTGAGAACGCGGCCCCGTCGAAGCTAAACCAATCGGGCAGATCACTGCCGTCGGCGAGCGTAGCGCTAAGTGTGAGCGCATCGCCATCGATATCGGCGAAGGTGCCTTCGGGTACCTCGAACGAGAACGCCGTATCTTCAGGCGATGCCAGGTCGGCCAATGGCTCGATCAGGACGGGCGGATCGTTGAGCGGATCGATAGTGAGGGTAAACCCGCTCGCGACCGACAATTCTCCGTCGCTGGCGGTGACCGTGAGATCGAACGAGCCGTTGAAATCCTGCGGAGGCGTGCCGGTGAAGCTGGCCCCGTCGAAAGTGATCCAGTCCGGCAGCGCCGACCCATCAGGCAGCGTTGCCGAAAGCATCAGCGTATCGCCATCGACATCGGCGAAGGCATCGATCGGGACCACAATCGAGATCGCGGCATCTTCGGGAGACGAAACATCCAGCAGCGGCTGCAACACGACCGGCGCATCGTTGACCGGGTCGATCGTGAGACGGATATCGTCGGAGACCGACAAGTCGCCATCGCTGGCACTGATTCTTACATCTACGAAGCCATTGAAATCCTGCGGTGGTGTGCCGCTGAACGCTGCCCCGTCAAAGTTCAGCCACGCTGGCAGGTCGCTGCCATCGGAGAGCGTCGCACTGAGCGTGAGCGTATCGCCATCGACATCGGCGAAAGTGTCTGCTGGGACTTCGAACAAGAACGGCTCATCTTCGGCGGATGCCTGATCGGCCAGCGGCTGAAGCAGGACCGGCGGATCGTTGAGCGGATCGATAGTGAGGGTAAACCCGCTCGCGACCGACAATTCTCCGTCGCTGGCGGTCACCGTGAGATTGATCGCGCCGTTGAAATCCTGCGGCGGCGTGCCGGTGAAGGTGCCTCCGTCGAAGGTGATCCAGGCGGGAAGGGCCGACCCATCAGAAAGCGTCGCCGACAATGTCAGCGCGTCGCCATCCACATCCGCGAAGCTTGCCGGATCGACGGTGAATGCGAACGGTGCGTCTTCGTTGCTTGATACGTCCGCGATCGGCGTGACGACCACCGGAGCATCGTTCACCGCTGCAATCGTCAGGTCGAACGTATCGCTCACGCTCTCCAGCCCATCGCTGGCAGAAATCCGGATCGACAATGTCCCGTTGAAGTCTGCAGGCGGTGTGCCTGTCAGGCTTGCGCCATCGAAGGACAGCCAGGCTGGGAGATCGCTGCCATCGGCCAGAGCTGCGGAAAGGCTCAGTGCATCTCCATCGGCGTCTGCAAATGTGCCCTCCGGAATGGTGAAGCTTACCGGCGTATCCTCGTCGCTGCTCACCGCTTCGATCGGGACGGCGACTTCAGGCGCCCGATTGGCAACGGGCACGATCGAGAATCCTGCGACACTGGCCGCACGCCCATCATCGACGATGATTGCGATATCCAGCGGTTCGATGAAGTCGGTCGGGACAGTGCCCGCGACTTGCAGACCGTCGACCGTGATCCAGTCGGGCAGAGCGCCCCCGTCACCATCGACAAGGGTGAAATTGAGGGAATCCCCTTCGGCATCGAAGAAAGCGGCTTCGGGGATGGTGAACGCGAAAGTCTCGCCCGCGCGCACTTCCACGTTGTCCAGCGTGCTAACCAGTTCCGGTGCGTCGTTGACCGGCAGAATGTCGAGCCTGAGCGCGACACTGTCGGTTGCGAAGCCATCGGTGGCAACAAGCTCGATGTCGAGCGTGCCGTTGAAGTTGGTCGGCGGCGTTCCGGCAAATCCGGCTCCATCGAAAACCAGCCAGTCTGGCAGGGGATCGCCCGATTGCAGCTGCGCAGTAAGCGTCAGCGCATCCCCATCGACGTCGCTCGCGAAGCCGCTCGGCAGGCGCCAGTCGACCGGTTCATCCTCCAGCGAAACGAATTCGGGTGTGTCGATCGCGATCATCGGTGCGTCGTTCTGCGCTGCGACCGAAACCGTCACCCGTGCGGACCCGACCCCGCCGTTGCCGTCTTCGACTGCTAAGGTGAACCCGGCTTCTCCAGCGAAGTCCGGATCGGGACGGAAACGGATATTGCCGTCCGATCCCACCCAGGCAAAGCCGTTGGTCGCTTCGGTCAGTCCGCCCAGCGTCAACGCGTCACCGTCGACGTCGCTCGCCGCGCCCAGCAGCGCGGTGCGATCGATGATGAGCGTCGTATCCTCGTTTGTCCCGAAAGTTAGTCCGGCAACCGTCGGTTCGGAGTTCTCGGATACGAGGAGCACACGGGTACCGTCGCCAAGGAAGGAGATTTCCTCGATGCTCTCAAGAATATCGGTGCCGTCCCGGCCAGCGATCAGGTCCCGCACGGTGACGCGGTCGCCATCGACCGTGATTTCGTACTGATCCTGAGATCCGCGGAAGACTGCGGTATCGCGACCCGACCCACCATCGACCAGATCGTCGCCGCCGTCGCCTCGCAATTCATCGTTGCCGCTGCCACCGTCGATTACATCGGCGGACGCGAAACCGCGGATTACATCGTCGTCGGCGGTCCGCGCCTGCTTCAGGACGAAGCTATGCACGTCGAACCAGTCGAACACGCTCCCGTCAGCCAGTTCGAAGCTCTCGATCCGCGATGCCGTTCCGGCAAACTGGCCCCGGATCGTGAATGCCAGCCGGTCCCGACCGGCGACCTCTACGAGCAGGCCGTTGCCGCTGACGCCGGAGCGCGAGAACGCGAGCTCATCGAGCTCGATACCCGTGCCGAAGCGAACGGTATCGAAGCCACCCGCATCGCTGATCGTGTCCTCGTCGTATCCGCGGCCGAAATCGTAGACATCGTCGCCGGTGCCGCCGAGCAGCTGGTCGTTGCCAGCACCGCCATCGAGCACGCCGCCGTCTGCACCGGTCGTGAGTACGGTCGCTGCCCCTGCCCCGACACCGGTGACAAGGCCCAGGACGATCCGCCACGAATACTCGCTGCCGTCCGCAAGGCGCAGCGTATCGATCGGCGGAGTAAACCCGTCGAAGTCGATCTGATCCGCGATCCGGATGCTTTCGCCCGTGGCGCGCAGCCGGATGATCATGTCCCTGCCGTCTGCCGATTCGAGCACTTCGATGTGGTCGAGCGAGGATGCGTCCAGCAGTTCCAGCGTATTGCCCGGTCCCCCATCCTCATCGGCATCGGCGACGATCACATCGCTGCCCGATCCGGTGCGGAAGAGGACCGTCGCCCCCGTTTCGGGCAGAAGCAGGACGTCGTCCCCGCCTAGCCCATCGACCGTTTCGCCCTGGCGCACGAACAGCACGTCGTCTCCCGACGTTGCCGCGGGCCTCTGATCGTCGAGGTTGATCCTGATCGGCCCGTTCGCCCTGCCTTCGTCGCGCTGAATGACGCGCGAGGTGAGCTCATCCCAGAAATAACCCCGGCTTTGGAAGGTGTTCGGCGAAGTCTCCGTGTAGACATTGAAGATGTTGACGACATTGTCGGTCACCAGCGGATCGGGCTGGAAGTCGAAATTCTCGTCGGGAGCGTATTCATCGGGGATGCCGTCTCCATCGGAATCTCGCGCAACGATCGCTCCGAAACTTTCTACACGGTACAGGAATTGGCCGGTGTCGGGATCGGTCGTGCGGGTGAGATATTCGAAGCCGGGTCCGTAGAATTCGTCGAATGTCCGCGTGGTCCAGTCCGCAACGCCATCGCCATCAAGATCGGGATTGTTCCAATCGGGCGACCCGTCGCCGTCGAGGTCGATCGTGGAAATATCCGAAACGCCGTCGCCATTGGTATCGACCGCAGCCCAGTCGACCGAGCCAGCGGGATTGAGCGGCAGCGGGAGAGGACCGCCGAACAATCCCTCGTAAGTGTCGACGATGCTGTCGCCGTCGGTATCGTAGAAATAGACGAACCCTCCGAGGGAGCCGCCCGAGCTTTCGAGCCGGATTTCGAAAGCGTCGAACACGCCGTCGCCGCTGTCGTCGTAGGCGTAAAAATCGATCCTGCCGTCGCCATCGACGTCGAGCGAGGTCTCGCTGTAGCTGAACCAGTCGGGCGTACCGTCTCCGTCTTCATCCGGGTCGTCCCAGTTCTGCGCGCCGTCGCCGTCGGTATCGAGGAAGGCGAGATCGCCGGACCCGTCGCCGTCCAGATCGACCATGCTCCAATCCGGCGCTCCGGCGAGATCGAGCGGCACGCTGATCCAGCCACCGCCCGACGCATCGAGCTCGGCCAACTGCCCGACGATCCGGACGCTGGCACCGGTCAACAGATTGCGGACGATCAGGTCGTTCGGTTCCGAAAGGTCCTGCACGAACTCGAAATCGTCGATCGAGGTGCCATCCCACAGATCGATGCGATTTGGAGACCAACCGCGGGCATTGGCGGAGGTTTCGGCAACGCCATCGGAGAGGAAATCGTCGATGAACGTGTCGTTACCGCTTTCCCCGCTCAGCCGCAGGCGAACCCCTCCATTGATGGCGATGTACGTCGAATTCGGCGGTGGATTCAACACGCTCGACGGCGACGGTGGAAGGATGATCGTGTCCGCGCTCGACCCGCTCCCAAAACTCAGCGTCGTGCCGTCCGCGTATACCACACTGTTGATCGATCCCGCATCGACGATCACGCCGTCGCCGAAGGCATTGAACGAAAGGTGCACCCGCTCCGAACCGTCGGTAAGCCAGGAAAACGAGAAATCCTCGACGTTGAAGCCTTCGCCGAGCCTCACGGTGTAGCCAGCCGGACCGCCCGACAAGGGTATGGGGCCGTCGGACAAGAGTATCGGACCGTCGCCCGGACCGAATCCAAACGCCAGATTTGGGTCGGTTACCAGCGTGTCGAGACCATCGCCGACATCCATAAAGACGGTATCGCTACCACCACGTCCGAACACCACATCATTGCCGGCGCCAGGATCGAAATCGTCGTCGAACACGGTGGGTGGCTCAAGGATTTCCCCACCGGCCTGTTCGAAGATGCCGTTCAGGAAATCCACCTCTTCGGTCGCAACATTCGCGTCCGACAATGCGCCCGGAGCCTCGGGCCTGAAGACTGCGCCGGTTTCGTCGGTGATGAGGAGCCGCAGGCCAGTGCCGGAGAACGGATCGAGCAAGCCTTCGAGCGCCAGCTCTTCGCCCGTTGTCGCACGCAAGATCGTGTAGGACTGCCCCTCACGTTCTTCCTTGAAGACCGCGACGGATGCGCTCGCCAAACCATCCAGTCTGACATGAACCGTAGCGCGGTCTCGGCCGGTGTTGAGGACGGTGTCGCTGCCCGTGCCCGCGCTCATCGCGACATAAACATCGTCGAACTGATTTATGATCGTGTCGTTGCCCGCGCCGCCATCGATCATCGAGCCCTCGGGGCTGCTGAAACTGCTGCTCGGAGCACCGAAATTGAAGAAGGTGTCGGCGCCGTCGGTGCGCTCAGTATCGTAGACGAGTTGTTCGACATCGCGCTGTGACAGTTCGCTTCCATCGGCGAAGATGATGCGCTCGATCCAGTGCGCGCCGGCCCTGTCGAACGGGACAAACACATCGTCCGGCGCATTTACAAGATCGTTGTAAGCGTCGTCGTAGGGCGTTCCATCGAGGGTAAGCGTCTCACCGGTATCCTTGATCGTGATGACGATGGATAGCGGATCTGCAGCGCTGCGCGAAAACTCGACATCCTCGCGGTTCAGCCCTTCGAGCGTGAGTGTATCGATACTGTCTTCGGTACCGAAGATGCCGTCATATTCCTTGATGACGTCGTGCCCGCTTCCGCGCCGGAAGGTATAATTGTTGACGTCGCGCGATCCGATCAGAATGTCGTTCCCCGCCCCGCCATCGAGATCGGTAAGCCCGAACACGAGATCATCGCCATCGGTGGCCTGTGCCAATTGTCCGACCACGCTGGTCAGGGATAGCGAGGTGTTGGAGAAACGCAGGAAACTGTTGCGAAAGCTGGTCGCCAGCGGCCTGAAGACACCCTTGAGCGTGAAGCTGTCGTCCGGAGTCACGGAAATCACCAGATCGAAGCCGTCGCGACGGATGCTCACATCTTCGTTGAACTCTATCCCACTGAAAATGAAATCGTTGTTGTCGATCGACTCGTCATAATATTCGTCGTGTCCAAATCCGGCTGTGAGGACTACGTCGTGGCGCCCGTTGAGGCTGTAGATGCGGTCGTTTCCAGCACCCGGCGTGAAAGTCTGGCCGCCGAATGCATAGGTGAAGAGAATGTCGTCGCCGTCGGTGCCGTCGACAACCTGCCCGCTGGCCAGATCGAGCGATCTCCCGTCGGAAAACACGATCTGCTCGACATCGGCATCGGACGGCAAAGCCGCCCCGGTGTTGAAGTCAGCGTTGTTTTGCAGGCTGATGTAGAGGTCGTCCCCGATCCGCAGTCGCATCCGCCGCGAATTGTTGTTCTCGACGAAGTCCAGGTCTTCGAGCGTGAAACGGCTGTCGACGGTGATCGTGTCGAACCCGAAATCCTCGTCGAAAATCGAAACGTTGCCGGACGTCACCTGATAGGTATCGTTGCCGGCTCCGCCCCACAAATTGTCATTACCGCCGTTGCCGACGATGAGGTCGGCATTATCGGTGCCGCCGATGAACTCGCCGGCTGCTGTACCGTAGATCGTATTCCCGGTGGTCGTGCCGGCAAGCAGGGCATCCCGCAGCAAAATGGAGACGAGGTTCACTGAGTTCCCATCGAGCTCCAGAAGCGTACTGTTGATCTGGTCTCGATCGATCGAGACAGTCGTTCCATTCGCCACGTCGCTGATGCGGAGCTGACCGGACTCGAAGAAGATTTCCAGATCGTCCGCAGTAATCGCGTAGTCGAACGCGATCGTCGAACGGCCCAGATTGTCCTGGATGACGGATTCGCCATAACCCTGTCGGAAGACGTAGCGGTCGTTGCCTCGCCCGCCTTCGAGAATGTCGCTCCCACCGGCGCCGTCGATCACGTCGGCAAGATTGGTACCTTTCAGTTCCTCGCCCAGCGCGGTGCCGGTGGTGATACGCTGCTGTAGTTCCGCCGCCGTCAGGGTCAGACCATCGCTGAACCGGAAAGTCTCGACGCTTGACGCGGTATTGCCGAACTGGCCGCCAATCGTGATCGATCCGCCGCCGATGATGCCGATCGTCAAATTGCGTCCGAGCGGTCCGGTGACTGAAATCTCGGTCTGGTCGATCGTCGCATCGATGAAGAGGCTGTCGGATGAGGAGAATGCATCATTGTTTTCGACGATCACGTCGGCGCCAGACCCTGGCGTGACCGAATAGCTGTCCGCTGCGGAGCGCCCGATCAGAAACTGGTCGCCCGCCTCCGCCGCGAACGCGAACTCCGCCCCCCGGATTCCGAAAACCAGCAGTCCGCTGTCTTCCAGGAGGTCGAGCAATTCCGCTTCGCTACCATCCGAAAACCGGATCACGTCGACGGGAGAAATCAGGTCTCCATTCGTGAAGCTCGAGCGGAATTCGATCGAACGCCCTGCGCTCTCCAGGAGGACCGAGAAGGTTGCGCTCAACCGCCCATCCTCCGCCGATGCATCCGTCGACAAGACCTCCGTCGTTACTGTCAGCGAATCCCGCGACCATTCGAGCAATTCGAGACGGTCGGTCCCGGATTCAAAACCCGAAAAACTTAGCGATTGGACCGCCCCGGTCACGATCATCCGGTCGTCGCGCGCAAGGGGATTCAGGACGACGTTCTCACCGTCGGCAATCAGAACTCTCTCGCCGGGATAGGTGACTCCGTTGATCGTCGATTCTGCCGTACCGATCGCAAGACCGCCCGCATCGCCAACGATCAGCGCATTGCGCATTTCCACGGCGGTCAGCGGTACGCCGTCGGCCGAAAGGGCGCCGTCGATCGCGGATTCGAACGCGGCTTCGCTGAGGCCGAATGCGGTGCGATACTGACGGAGCGTGCCCGTCACAGCCTTCCAGTAGCCCAGCTTTTCACTCGCCGAATTGGGCGCTGCACTCGCCGCGCCCGCAAGAACGGATTCAATCGTCGCGCCGTCCTCGACTTCGAAGAAAGCTCCGGCCAGAAACGCCGTTCCGGGCAGCAATTGCGCACCCAGCGCCGTCGAACCGATCAGCTTCGCCGTGGTGCGATCGACGAATTTCGACCATTCCTCGACCAGCAGCGATGCTGCGTCGCCTCTCGGATTCGAGCCTATCCGGGCTTGCGAAAACGGCTTGCCGGTTATCTGCTCGATGGCATGCAGCCACTTGGCGTTGATCTTCGCTCCGCGGCTTTCCGGATCGATCGCATCCGCGCCGGTCCAGCGCAGTATAAGCGCCTGAACGCGCTCGTGGATCTCGCCCGCTTGCGCGACGTCGAGCCCCGCCAGCTCGCGCACCAGCTCCTCGAGACCGGGGTCGCGCGTCATCGCCACGTTGAGATCGGAAAGCGTGCCGGTGCCGAGGATGTTCGGCAAGTCGGCGACGCGGTCGAGATCGAGGTCCGGGTCGACAATCTCGCGGGCATCGTACTGATCGATCGAAAGATAGACGTCGTAAATGCGCTGCGAGGACCCGTCGTCGAAAGCGACGCTGGACGAGCGCAGGACGAGCGAGCTGTCGTCGTCGAACAGGAAGTGATCGGAGGGGCGGGTTCGAAGGGTGATCGAAACGATGCCCAGCTCGGCAAGCGTGCGCAGTTCGCCCTCGTCGGTGCGGGCGTCGGAATTGGCATCGACCCAGACGCGCAGGGTCTCGAATTCGACATCGGCAGCGCTGATTACGCCGTCGCCGTTGCTGTCCAGCAGCGCGAGTTCGACAAAGCCTTCCTCGCCAAAGCGCTGATCGCGCCCTTCGTTGAGGTCGACCTGCCCGGTCCCGAACAGTTCGGTGCCATTGTCGATCGAGCCATTGCCGTCGAGATCGCGGACCAGAAACCCGTCGCTTGCTTTGGCCCAGGCGACCCGCTCGGCGAAGCCATCGTTGTCGAGGTCGAAATAGGCGGTGCTGTTTTCGAGCGCGGTGACGACATTGCGATCGCCATCGAGATCGATGATCAACGGATCGCGCTGCTCCTCGGCGTCATCGGTATCGGGTTCCTTGTCGATGAGGCGGATGCCGGCTTCGCCGTTGACGAAGTTCTCGATGGTGAGGGTGGGGTTGATCGAGAAGGTGAGTGAGCCGTTGCTGGCGAGGCGATAGACACCGCCCTCTGGCGACAGATAAACTCGACTTCCACTTTCGGTCTCTTCGCCTCCCCTCAATCTTCGGCCTTGTAGGAAAATCGCATCCCCAGCCTCAGGGTCGGTAATGGTATCGCCATCGCCGGCGTAGAAGTTGTCACGTCCGCTGCCACCTGTCAGTGTATCTGCCGCACCATCGTCGCCATCACGATTTCGACCACCGATGATTGCTTCATCTGCACTTCCACCGGTGATGACGTCCATACCACCACCACCAGATAGGAATTTCGAGGTACTTGATCCAATAATGGTGTCTTGTCCGTCTCCTCCGCTCGCGCCTTCCGCATTCTTGAAGGTCAGTACGTCGCCGCCAGCGACAAACTGTTGCCTCGAACCTGACAAATCGATCGTTACGTTGTCCGATCGGTCCTCTGCCGAGATACCGTCGATCTGCCCACCCGTGAGAGATGAGCCGCCCAAGTCAATCGTCAGGTCGGGATAGAGACTGAGATCTACTTCGCTGCCAACCTGGATCAGATCGGCGTAGTCTCCAAGAACAATCTCTTCGAAATCTGAGATTGCAATCGCACCGTCAGGAGCACTTATGTTAATCTTGCCTTCGGGTGTGAAAATGATGCGAACAGTGCCTTCGACCCCAGACGTGTCGATTTTGTCATTCGCATCGCCTCCGCCCACATGAAGCCCGCCGGGGACTGAAGCCAGTGAGTCTATCGTAACCGTGTCTGAAGAACGCGATAGCGTAATGTTTTCGATATTGAAGAGTGTTGCTCGACCGATCGGGATCCGGCTGATGGAATTCACGGTCTCCTCGGAAATCGTTCCGGAATATTCTTGAAGCGACTCCCATTCCTCAAATGTCAGATTCAGCGCGCCGATGGATTCAAAGCTTATGCTGTCGGTGCCCGTACCACCGTCGAGGATCGTCGCCTGGGCCTTGAGCAGGATGGTGTCATCCCGATTGCCAGCGTGGACGATATTGACGTCGGAATTGATTGAAATGATGCCTGAGAAATCCTGCCGCGCAACTAGCGCCAGATCGTCACCCAACGATAAGATCGAATCCAAAGAAGTAAGGTTCGCTCCATAATTCTCGAACCAAAATTCGTTTATCCCAAGGACTGCTTGCGCCGCTGCTGAGATACCATCGACGATGTCGATTTCTAATAAATCAAGGATTTGAGCGAAAAGATTCGAAAGCGTCGCCTCGCCGGCAAAGCCAGGAAGAGCGGCCTTTGCCGCCTGGATCATCGCAATAAGATTATAGGTCCCTTCGGACCCTCCCAAAATATTTGTCGACAGGAAGCTGGCGTCGCCAAGCGCGACAAACAAGGGATTGCCGGACCAGATCGCAATGTCGGCAGAACTGCCGCTCGGAACGAATTGACCCAAAGCATCGGGATTCACAACACTGGAGGCATCGAATTCTCCAATGCGGCGAAGGCTGGGGACCACACCTGCGTTTCCGAGAATATCGGCAACCACTGCGTCGGCAATCGCATCGGAAGCAATGTTAAGGGCTGAATCCGGGAGCGGCTGACCGTAGCGCTGCTGCCACTGCGCGGAAGTATAGCCCCGAATAAAGGCACTGAACGGCCCGATCCCGCGATTGACCTGCTCCGCCCCTTTCAACCAGTTCCAAACAGCTGGGTCGGCCTCTTCTGACGGTCCTTCCGGTCCGCCCAGAAGGTTCAAGAGATAATTGTAAGCGTTCGCCTTTGGTCTGAAAAAATCTGAATAGAGACCACCGCCGGACCCTCCCTCTGCAATATCTTGCAATATGGCCTGTTGCGCAGCGGTGAGTATGATCGGCATAGGAATTAGTCTCTTTCAATCTTCGAGATGAGGGTCAGGCCGTTTTGAAAATCGCGCAGTATGGCATCGAATTCTCCACTTCTGGAATTGATGGAGACGAAATTGCCAGCGTAAATCAGGTGTAGGTTCGAGCAAGTCGAAACAGTTCTTGCTGCTTCGAGTTGCTGCGCACGACAAGTCACCGGGACACCAATCGACGAACCATCCTGAAATTTCAGGATAATGTCGTTGTCGATGGTTCCTTTGGAAAGATCGCTCATTTCGATATCGAAACCTATCGATACGAGATCAGACAATGCTGTGGGCAGGTTGACCGCGTCTTGTGCCAAGACATGGTCTGTGGAATCCACAATGCTGACGTCGTACTCGAGACGCCTGCCATCCGCAGTACGAACTCCAATACCTAAGTTCGAAACATCGAGCGGTGTTGTCAACGTGCCTTGCCCGTTGGCGATAGCCGAATCTACCACTTCATCCGGCATTGAACCCAGGCTGTAAGTCGGCCCGGGTTGAAGCTCGTAAGTGACCTCCCCGATCTTTGCGTAGAGGGTCTCGTCACGCCATTCAGGCTCTCCCAACGGATGCCCAACGTCGCAAGCCGAGATCATTGAGACCGAACCGATCAGCAGGCTTATGGCGCACAGACGTGCTGGCGAGATCGACTGCCGCGCTCGCTCATGGCTCGAATGTACGTGAGTTTCTGATAGCTTACTATCCGAGCGCGAGCGCAATCTGCGGCATCTGATCAACCAAAATGACACAGGCGCGACCCTGACTCCCGACCCCCAACACGATTCGAAGACTAAACCCGAACCTCGCAAAAGCAATTGTATTTGAGCGACATTCGCGAATACTTTTCCACTATCGTTCGCGACCGGCCTCGCTCATGGCCTGGCTGATCGGTGACAGCAGGTACTGGATGATCCTCCGCTGGCCCGTCTTGATCTCGGCCTGGACCGACATGCCCGGCTGCACGCGGTCGCACAAAGCATGTCGCGCCGGGTCGTCGGGGCCGCATGCGAGCTCGATCTTGGCGGCGTAGACGAGACCCGGCTGGATCGGTCGCCCATTTTCGTCGCGCGACGACCCGGCCGGCTGCTGGCTCTGATCGATCGCATCGCGGCTGATGTTCGTGACGGTCCCTTCGATCAGGCCGTAATCGGTGAAATTGAACGCTTCGAGCTTCACCGCCACGCGCTGCCCGACCCCGACGAAGCCGATATCCTTGTTCTGCACGAAAGCCTCGACCGTGATGCCCTCGTTGCAACTCGCCGCATCGCTCGCGTCGCCCGAATTGCAAGGCACGATCACCATCAGCGGCTGGGCCGGCTGCACCACCCCGCCGACCGTGCTCACCGCCAGCTGCTGCACCACGCCGTCGACCGGCGCGCGCAGTTCCTGATACTGCCGCCGCCGCTCGGCCTTGCGCAATTCTTCGTTGGCGAGGCTTGCGCGGTCGTTGGCTTCGGCCAGATCGGTGGCGGCGGTCCGCCCGAACCCAGCACGAAGGCTCTGCAGCTCGGCGTCGAGCCGCCGGATCGAGGCTTCGGCGCGCATCCGGTTCGCCTGCTGCACCTCGATATTGCGGACATGTTCGGCGCGCAGCTGCTCGTATTCGAGCAATTGCAATTTCGAATAGAAGCCCTTCTCCGCCAGTTCCGCCCGCGCATTCATCTGCTGGTCGATATAGGGCAGTGCCTCTTCGAGTTTGGCGATCTCGGCATTGGCGGCGGCGAGCGTTGCTTCGTTCTCGCTGCGCTGCTGCACAAGCGCGGCACGCTGCGCATCGTATTGCGCGATGGCATTGCGCACGAAGGCCTGCTCGGTCGCGACGATATCCGGCGGCGTACCTGGCGGTGCGACGAACCGCGCCGTTCGACCTTGCAGATGCGCCAGCAACGCATCGTTGCGCGCCTGCAGGATGCGCGCCGATTGCAGCGTCTGCTCGCTTTGCGCCTCGTCTGCGCTGGCCAGCGTCGGGTCGAGCTCGATCAGCAATTCCCCCGCCTTCACGAACTGGCCGTTGCTGACATGGATTGCCCGGACCGCGCCAATTTCGATCGGTTGGATGATCTTGATGTTGTCACCCGGCACAGTCTTGCCCGCCGCTGTCGCGACCACGTCGATCCTGCCGAAGAAAGCCCAGATCAGCGCGAGCACGAACAAGCCGCACGTTAACAGCAGCAACCACCGCATGCCCGGGCTGGGCGGCTTTTCCATGATCTCGAGCGCAGCGGGGAGGAACTCGTGCTCCTCCTTGGGTTTGAACGCCCGGTCGGCCTTGTTCTGGTTGCTCCACGCCTCGCGCAGCACGTCAAGATGCTTCACAAGCGTCGGAAAGCGGTCGGCGAACGCGATCATGCCGGTTCGACCTCCGGTATTCCGCTGCCGCTGCTCATACCGGTCTGCTTGGAATGCAATTGAGCATAGCGCCCGCCTGCCTTCAGCAACTCTTCGTGGCTTCCCATTTCGGTGATCTCGCCCGCCTCGACGGTGATGATTCGATCGCAAGGACGCACGGCCGACAGGCGGTGGGCGATGATCATCACCGTGCGGCCCTCGGCAATCCGTGCAAGGTTGTTCTGGATGATCTCCTCGCTCTCGGCATCGAGCGCGCTGGTCGCTTCGTCGAGGATCAGGATCCGCGGATCGGTGATGAGCGCGCGGGCTATTGCCAGACGCTGGCGCTGCCCGCCGGAAAGGTTCGCGCCGCGCTCCTCGATAACCGTGTCATAGCCATGCGGCAGGGTCAGGATGAACTCATGCGCCCCGGCCAGTTCGGCGGCGGCGATAACCTTCTCCATCGCAATGGTCGGATTGGCGAGCGCGATGTTCTCGCGCACGGTGCGGTTGAAAAGGATGTTCTCCTGCAGCACCACGCCGACCTGCCGCCGCAGCCAGGCGGGGTCGACCAGCGCGAGGTCGGTTCCGTCGACCAGCACGCGACCCTGTTCGGGAACGTAGAGCCGCTGCACCAGCTTGGTCAGGGTCGATTTGCCCGACCCCGACGGCCCGACAATGCCCAACATTTCGCCCGGCGCGATATAGAGGCTCACGCCTCGCAGGGCCTCAGGCGCATCGGGACGATAGCGAAAGCGGACCTTGTCGAACTCCACCCGGCCCTTGATCGGCGGAAGGCTGGCGCGGTTCGGGTTGTGCTCGGGCTCGGCAGGCGCGTTGAGGATATCGCCCAGACGATCGACCGAGATGCGCACCTGCTGGAAATCCTGCCATAGCTGTGACAGCCGCAAGATCGGCTGCGCGACCCTGCCCGCCAGCATGTTGAACGCCACGAGAGCGCCAACTGTAAGCGATCCGGCGATCACCGACTGCGCACCGAAAAACAGGATCGCAACGGTGGTAAGCTTGCTGACCAGCTGGATAAGGTGGCTGCCCCAGTTAGAGAGCACGGTCACGTCCCACCCGGTCTGGATGTAGCCTGCGAACTGCTTTTCCCACCGATCGCGCATCCGCGGCTCCACCGCCATCGATTTGAGCGTGCCGATGCCGGTGACCGTTTCGACCAGGAACGCCTGGTTTTCGGCCCCGCGCTTGAACTTCTCGTCGAGCCGTGCGCGCAATGGCGGCGTGATGAAAACCGAGATCGCGACATAGATCGGGATCGTCAGCGAGACGATGAGAGTCAGCATCGGTGAATAGAGATACATCACCGCGAAGAACACGATGGTGAAGAACAGGTCGATCACCACCGTCACAGCGTTGGAGGTGAGGAAGTTGCGGATGTTCTCCAGTTCTCGAACGCGGGCGACACTGTCACCGACCCGCCGCGCCTCGAAATAGCTCAATGGCAATGCGACGAGGTGCCGGAACAAAGCCGCCGACAGCTCGGCATCAACCCGGTTTGAGGTATGCGCAAACAGCCAGTTTCGAAGCGCAGAAAGCATCGTCTCGAACACCAGAACTGTTGCCAACCCGATCGCCAGCACTTCGAGTGTGGTCATCGACTGGTGAACCAACACCTTGTCGATCACCAACTGAAAGAAAATCGGCGAAGCGAGCCCGACCAGCTGGAGGAAGAAGCTGCCAACCAAAACGTCGCGCAAGGGCTTGCGGTACTTGACCAGCGCAGGGATGAACCAGCTAATATCGAAGGCGCGTTTCTGCCCCGCAATGTGCTCGCGGCTCGTCATCAAGAGTATGTCGGCTTCACCGCTTGCAAGCGCGAACTTGGCTTCGACCTGTTCCTCATCCCATATCTCGGGTCGCTGGCTATCGGGCTTCAACACCATGTGCCTCACGCCCGCATCGCCGCTATCGTCGACCTTAAGCAGTACTGCGGTGCTGCCGTCGCGCAGAGCAACAAGCGCAGGGAGCGGCAGCTTCGGGAACTCGCCCGGAGCAGCCCGCTTGCGTCGCGCCATCAACCCCAGCTTCTTGGCGATCCGGATCAGATCGTCGAAGTCATACGGTCGGTCACCCTGCCCGCGATCATGGTGAATCTGCGCTGGCTCCGCGGGCACGCCCAAAAACTGCGCAAGCAAGACAAAGCTCGCAAGCGCCGCGTCGGCGGGAACCGCCGATGGGTTATTGTCCGAATCTGCCATGAGTTCTGCGTGACCCCTGAAGTATCAATAGCGCAGAACATAACCGTGGCAATTGCATATTGCCGAACCGAACCCCAAAAGCAGTCCAGCCTAGCTCAATGGAATTGCTTTCGATTCAGCTCACAGTGCTTGACCCAAGAGAATGCGGGTCCTCGTTGAAAGTAAGGAGCAATCAAACTTTGCTGCCGGCCATACACGAGTTAGACGCCGTTTCAGGGCATGCGATGGCACGCAATCGCAACCAAAGTCCGGGCCGAGTCTCGGTCCAACAGGGTACGCCGAAAACCGGGCCTGTGGGCCTTTCAATTTGGTTTTCTGGAAAGCCCACAAAAAGACCCGCAAAAGTCTCAAGCTCGATCGATCCGGGGCAATCAGAGATTCAAACGTCTGGAACTGCCAGGCACTGAAAGAGAACGGATAGGACGATAAGAGACTTCAACTTGGAGGACCAATTTGAGTCCTCGAATAGGCCCTTTTTATCTATACATTTCAATGCTTTAAGCTACTGGTGCCCAGAAGAGGCATCACATTCGAACTTCTTTTCCGTTTAATTTCTGATGTTTAGATATTTCGGTCAAGCTGAAAAGCCCGCAAAAGGCCCGCAAAATCCCTCTAATGTATTGGTTCGATGCCTTTTTTAGGACTCGGAATTTCAATTTCAAACTTGACCGCGGAGTAGGTCGTTATCCGCTTTGCGCTCCAATCTCCGCTATTTTACGGGCTGCGCGCTCTGCCCGGAAGCAGTCATCCGTTCGGTTTACTTTAAATCATCGATATTCGTTCCAGCTTCTCTTCTTTTTGGCCGATAGTCTGGGAGGGGAGGATTTGATGTAATTCCCTCAACCTGAATATCTTCGATTTTTTCACTGAGAGGAGCAAGTTCGCGACTAAGTTCGCGAAGGTCCGTTTCACCTTCAACCAAAGAATCTTCGACCGCCGGAATGCCACTCCTTATCTGGGAAAGTTTGTTTTCAGCGTTCTGCACCCCCTCCCTGAATTGGCGAAGGCGTAGTTGCGCGATAGCAGAAGCGCTCCGCCCTGAGATCCGCCGATCTGCATCTCGAAGATTATTTCCCCATCCACCAACCCTTTGCCCTAAGTCTAACAATCTTCCTTTTGTTGAGGCCAATCGTTCGTCCCAACCTTCGGCGTCCGATGCGAGTGCGGCCGTCGTGACTCGAAGCCGGACAAGATCGGAGGTGATCACCCGTTGCTTTTCTGGCTCCAGTCCTTCGTTCAGAGCGCGAATGCTATTTGCCACGGTCTCTACAGTGGCGGTCGCATCCCTCCCCAATAGTCCGGTTTCGTCCGCGGCGGGAATGATCTTTTTTCCTGACTTGTCGGTGTAAATGCCCTGACGACCCCGTCGGCCCTCGAGCACGAGCGCAGCCTCTCCAGTTATCAGATCCGTGCTGATTGTCGCTTCAAGGCCGTGGACTTTCGCCGCAGAAGGATCGAGAGTCAGAACAACGACCACGTTTTCCGGTTCATTTTCCGCCAGACGGACCGATGTTACCTGTCCCACAGGGACTCCCGATAGTGTTACAGTCGATCCCGACTGAAGGCCTTCCACGGAGCGATCAAACTTGATCTGATATGTTTCCTGATTTGGTCTGGGATCGATTAGCCACATCGCGAAAGCGATGGTCGTAAGCATCAGAATGCCAACGATCCACCCCACTACGGTGAAGTTTGCGTTAGTTTCCATCTAGCACGCCTTCAGCGGTTTGTTCGTCCGGCAGAGGGCCGGTGCAATGAAAGTTCGCGTCCGGCATGCTCCATTCGGGTGTCCGCTATAGAACATGACCGAGGTTCGTCCCCTGGCGCCATCGCCTCGAGCGGGGCATCCGGGCGCGTCGGATGTGTATTGGTTTGAGATCGGCCTAGTCCCAACACGGGTGTGATGCCGCCCGGCCCGTGGCGATCGAATATTGCTATGACTTGCGCAATCCGCGTCCGGTCACTCAAGCGCGAAGGCGTCATGTCTTCCAGGCCGCTGCTGGTGGATGTGATTTCAAGTCGTCTGGCGATGTCCGTCTGGTTCAGGGCAGGATCTCTGATGAGCTGCGCCAACACACGCCACTGCGTACGATTGAGGCTCAGCGGCTGTGCTCGGTCATCGAATGCCTTGCGTGCGGCGCGGCTGATCTGGTCCATCATGAAGATCGCTCGATCATCGTGGGTGATGGCATTGTCGAGTGCGAGAGTGCCCTCATCTTCTGGCATGAGACATTCGTATCGATCGGAGAAAAATAGTAAAGGACTTTCGCATTTTGTTTTGCCCGCTATATCGCTCGCGCAACGGCTCAAACGATGGCGAGGAGCGAAATAACCATGGCGGACGAGACAGCAGGGGCTAGCGATCAAGGCGCGCGTCCGAAGGGGTTGTCCAGTCCGCGGGTCCGGCTGGGTCTGCTGATCGCCGGCATTCTAATCCTGCTCGCCGGGGGCTATTGGTATTACAATTATCAGACGTACGGGAGATTCCAGCAGTCCACTGACAACGCTTATATCGCCGCCGACAGCGTCATCATCTCCCCCAAAATTGCGGGCTACGTCGAGCGCGTATTAGTGACGGAGAATCAAACGGTCGCGTCGGGCGATGCGCTTGTCCAGCTGGACGTGCGAGATTATCGTGCCCAAACGAACCAGGTCGAAGCCCAGATCGCCGCGTCGCTCGCCGGAGCAGATACGGTACGCGCCCAGCAACAAGAGCAGGACGCGGCAATTGCCCAGGCCCGTGCACAGCTCGCAGCAGCATCTGCACAGGCTGGTCTCGCTGCTGAGCAGGTTGTCCGGTACCGCCCCCTTGCCGCTTCGGGAGCGGAGCCGCGCGAGAGGCTCGATCAGCTGGAGGCCCAGGCCAGAGAAGCGCAGGCTCAAGTCGCGGCAGCGCGCGCCGCGCTCACGGCGGCACAGCGCCGACAGAACACGCTTAGCGAGCAGATAGACCAGGCCAATTCGCAAGCCAACGCCGCTCGTGCGCAACTCGAGGCCGCCCGTCTGAACCTGTCATCGACCACGCTCCAGGCCAGTATTTCCGGGCGGGTGGGTGACCTCACGGTCCGACCTGGACAATTTGTCCAGCCTGGCCAACGCCTTATGAGCCTCGTACCGACCGACCGCCTCTACGTGACAGCAAATTTCAAGGAAACGCAGCTCGGACTTGTCCGCCCGGGGCAACCCGTCACCTTGGAAATCGACGCGCTGCCGGACCTCGAGCTATTAGGAAGAGTGGAAAGCATCGCCCCCGGGACCGGGGCAGAATTCTCCATCCTGCCTCCGCAGAACGCGACGGGTAACTTCACCAAGATCGTTCAGCGCATCCCGGTGCGCATATCCATCGAGGCTTCGCCCGAGGTGCTGCGTCTGCTGGTGCCTGGCATGTCCGTTGTCGCCAGCGTCGATACCCGTGGCGCCAGAGACGAACTCGATTCGATCCGCAACGCGGCTAGAGACTGACCGATGGCAGGCGCCGCTGCAGCGGTTTCGCCGCCGGTCGAGAAGGCCGATGCCACTGCCTGGATCGCCGTAGCCGCCGGTGCACTCGGCGCGATGCTGGCAACGCTCGACATCTCGATCGTCAATTCCGCGCTGCCGACGATACAGGGAGAAATTGGCGCGACCGGAACCGAGGGCACGTGGATTGCGACATCCTTTCTGGTAGCCGAGATCATCATCATTCCTCTGAGTGCATGGCTGGAAAGACTACTCGGCCTTCGAACTCTGCTCATCGTCGCCGTTGCCGCCTTTACGGCCTTTTCGGTGTTGTGCGGCATTGCCACCGATTTGACGACCATGATCATCGGCCGCACCGGTCAAGGATTCATGGGAGGCGCGCTGATTCCAACCGCCATGACCATCGTGGCGAAGCGGCTGCCTCCATCGCAGCAACCCATCGGAATGGCGCTGTTCGGGATGACGGTGGTCCTTGGTCCGGTCATGGGGCCGCTCGTCGGGGGCTGGCTTACGGAGAACCTGAGCTGGCACTACGCCTTCTTCGTCAACGTGCCCGTCTGCGCCTTGCTCCTAGCTCTGCTCTTCATCGGGCTGCCCCACGAAAAACCTGACTGGGTCTACCTGCGCGAGGCGGATTGGGCAGGCATCGTGGGTATGATCCTTGGCCTTGGCGGGCTGACCGTCGTTCTGGAAGAAGGCCACCGTGAGGAATGGTTCGAATCCACACTGATCGTGCAGCTCACGTTGATGACGATCGTCGGCTTCGCGCTTCTGACTTACGGACAGCTGTATGCACGCAAGCCAGTGCTCAAATTGCGCCTGATGCTCAGCAGACAGTTTGCCAGCGTAGTGGTGATGGCGCTGGCGCTCGGTATGGTCATGTATGGCTCGACCTACGTGATCCCGCAATTTCTTGCGATAATTTCCGATTACAATGCCTTGCAGACCGGACTCGTGATCTTTTGGATGGGTGTTCCGGCCTTCCTGCTGATGCCCGTGCTGCCCTTCATGATACGGAGGATTCACATCCGGATTGCGGTCGGCGTGGGCATGTTCATCATGGCGCTAAGCTGCTTCGTCAGCATCAATCTGACAGCGGAATCGGGGGGTGGAGTGTTCACCGAAAGCCAGTTCCTGCGTGGCATCGGCATGATTCTCACGATGATGTTCCTAAACCAGGCGACGGTAGCTTCGGTTGCCAAGGAGGATGCCGGCGATGCTTCCGGGATCTTCAACGCGGCGCGAAACCTCGGGGGCTCGTTTGCGCTCGCGGGGCTTGCCTCGTTCCAGGACCAGCGCCTGTGGCACCATAGTCGGCGGATGGAAGAAACTCTCAACGCCAACAGCCCCCGGCTACAGGAATACCTGGACACCATGACGGCGTCGTTGGGCAATCCACAGGCCGCGCTGGAGATGCTTTCCGGCATCATTCAGCGCGATGCGTTCGTGATGACCTACAACGATGTCTTTTTCGCCATGGGCGCGATTACCCTGGTCACGGTGCCGCTGGTACTGTTCCTCAAGCCTCTCCCGAAGAACTTATCCCTTTCGATGCACTGAGAACTCTATGCGCAAGACCCTAACCCTCCTCGCTCCCATGGCGCTCCTCGCGGGTTGCATGTCCGGTCCCGACTATGCCGGCCCCCCGCAACTTGCGACCGACGCAGGCAATGCGTTCGTACGGGCCGGCCCCGAAATCGATCCGTTGGCGCCGATTGCCGGCGACTGGTGGACGCTGCTCGGCGATCCGGTTCTCAATGAACTTGAGGCGCGTGCGCTGGCCGGCAATCCGGGCGTGGCCGCAGCGCGCGCTCGCATCGAACAGGCAAGGGCTTCTGTCCGCCAGGAGCGCGCCAACCGGCTACCCGCCGTGGCTGCGCAGGCGACTGCGGTCCAGGCGAATATCCCAGGGCTAGATATCGGCAGCGGCCCGCCCCCGGGATCGCCCGGCGCTCCTGCAGACACCGAAGAGCAGGACAGCCTCAGCGTCTACAACCTCGGGCTCAACGCAAACTGGGAGATCGATTTCGCTGGGGGGCAGGCACGGCGTGTCGAGGCCATTAACGCTCAGGCTGCGGCCTCGGTGGCGAACGCCGAGGATGCGAAAGTCCAGCTCGCCGCCGAAATCGCGCGGGCGTATGTGAGCCTGCGAGAAGCGCAAGGGCGGCTCGAGCTTGTCCAGCGAGAGCGCGACTTGCAGCAGCAAATTCTCGAATTGACCTATCAGCGCTATACACAGGGCGCTCTCGCGCTGTTCCCGGTCGGTAACGCGAACGCCGAGCTCGAACTGCTCAAGTCGCAGATCGCGGAAGCTCAAGCGGACATCGATGTATTCAAAGACACGCTCGCGGTGCTGACGGGCGAAGCGCCCGGCGCACTCGACGGGCTCCTGGCGGCTCAGGCCGAAATTCCGCTTCCCCCCGAACGGGTCGCGGTGGGCGATCCCGCAGCGCTAATAGCGCGGCGGCCGGATGTTCGAGCCGCCGAACGCATGCTGGCCGCGGCGAATGCGCGCATCGGCGTGGCAGAGGCTGCTCGCTTCCCCAAGCTTTCCTTCATGGGGATTCTCGGTTTGGGCGGATCGGAGCCCGACGACATCCTCGACCCGGGCAACTTATCGGCAATCGCCTTGCCGCGGCTGCAGTGGAACCTGCTTGATTTCGGCCGCACGGCAGCATCGATCGATCAGGCCGAGAGTGCGCGCGACGAGGCCGAAGCGCGCTATCTTGAAGTGGTCATGGGCGCACTACGCGACGCCGAACAATCGCTTGCTCGATTCGGGCAACAACGAGCCAACGTAGCCGCGCTGGCGCAGATCAGTCGACAGGCCGACACGGCTGTGGAGCTTAACGAGCAACGCCGCGCCGCGGGGGTAATCTCGCAAGGCGAACTCAACACTTCGATCCGCAAGCGCGAACAGGCCAGAGCAAATCTCGATCGGGCGATCGCCGCCATGACAAATGGCTGGATCGCGATCCAGAAGTCGCTTGGGTTGGGATGGGTCGAATTGTCTCGCGACAATCGCACGTCGGTTGAGCCAGCTCCGGTCGATCGAAAATCAGTTATGAAACCTGAACAGAGTTAGGATAAGTTTTCTCAGAAGTCTGCCCCGCAGCCCCTTCCAACTTTTCCTAACGCGTCAGCACCTCGTGCACTACGACCCAATCTTGGATCATAGGGGTCAGCATGTTTCCGCCTTTCGCAGAGTGCGTTTGCCAGTATCACCATCGGATATCCCGATTGCACTATTCGGTGACTCTTCATTGTCGTTTCTATGTAAGGCCTTAAGCTTTCCGCGAGCATCTCGTAGCGACATCAACGAGCGATCGTACAGGCATTTCGAGTGCAGCTCGCATTTGGCCGGTTCGATGACCGCCTCGTCGGTAGGCTTACGAGGCGGTCATCGAGCATTACGCCGCTCTGGAAAAGCTATAAAGTCATGGGTCGAAATACGAACTAGCTGGCACTGTCCGTTCGGGTCGTTGGGAGGACCACCGATCTCCCCGCCAACACGATCTGGACCTGTTAGAAACTGAACCCCAAAGCAACACCATATCTACGAGGATCCAAAGTGTAGATATTGGTAAAATTCCCCGAGGATGCGTCGGTCAAGTACAATCCTGTCACCGAGCTGCTGTCGAAAATGTTCTGAACAAATCCGCGCACGAACCAACGCTCATCCGCACTGTTCAACTGCACGATCGCGTTGGCTTGCACGAATGGCTCGATCCGGTTGACCCTGCCGTTAAAGATATTGCCGTATTGCTCACCAGTCAGCGCTACGTCCACGCGAGGAACCAGAGTCATGCCATTGTCGAAAGTGGCGGTGTACTGCACACCCATCGAAACCTTCATTTCGGGGGCCTGCGGCAACTTGTTCCCTTTTATGTTGACCTCTACGCCAGGGCTTAATACCGCAAGGCCGCTGCCCGCCGGAACGGCTCCGGCCAAGACATCGCAAATGCTGAATGCGCCGCTTGACGCAAGATTGCCGTCGTTAGGAAATTCTTCGGGACCACGAAGACCCAGAGCTGCGTTCACTCCGGCGACGAATGCGTCGGCCACGCCGGGGGCTGGCCCGGTTACGGCACAATTAGCACCGTTGCTGATATCCTTGATGATGACGGCATCAGGATCGCCGCCACCCGGGTCGCGCGGATTGGAGAAGAACTGGTCGCCGGCAACTTCCGCGTTGAGATAACTGAACGTCAAGTTGACAAGCCAATCGGGATCGGGCCGGATAACGGACTCTAGTTCCACACCCCAGATATCGGCATCGATAGTATCATTAACTGAGGTACGGGCGACGATGCGGCTAAGCTGCAACCCGCTATACTTATAGTAGAATGCAGTAGCGTTTAATTGCAGTGCGCCATTCGCAAAGGTATTTTTCGATCCGATTTCAAATGCGTCGATGGTTTCTGATCCGAAGCTTTCAGCCACATCGAAAACGGGCGAAAGGGGCGGGTTGATACCCCCGGATTTATAGCCCCTGGCATAAGATGCGTAAATCGAATTGTCAGGCGTAACTTCGTAGTCGAGCACCGCACGCCCGGTTATTTCATCGAAACCTACTTCTCTAAATTGCGTTAGCTGCTCACCTGGCGTACCAGGATCGGCATCAAAAAGACCAGAGGGACCGGTTAAGGGAGTGATCGGGCTGTCGAACGGCTCCCCGTCATTCGCGTAAGGATTGAGGAAGCTAATCAAGGTCGTGCGCGCAGTCACGTCTTTCTTGTCGTCGTTATACCGCAAACCTCCGGTGAAGGTCAGACGCTCGGTCAGGTCGACGTAGATCTCCCCGAACACACCGAAGCTCTCAAGATTAGCCTCGAGAGAATTGTTGCGGTACATGGATGTTGCGAAGTAGGATGGCGGTGCACCGCCTGCCAAAGTACCAAACGATCCCAGAATGGCACTGGCGTAGTCAAGCGCGAATGAGTTTACATAGTAACTGTTGTCGGTAGTCTTGGACTTTGCATAGATCCCTCCGAGCAGGAAATTGAATGCTCCGTCGAAATCACTGGAAAGGAGGATTTCGCCGCTCCAGGATTCGCGTTGCTCTGAAGACCTGTCGAAGGATAGCGGCGTTTCGCCGCACAATACATTACCTTCGAACGCGCCCCTGTTCCCATCATCGTTATCGGAGGTGCACAATACGCCCCCTGGGCCATTGGGGATGAGAGCCTCCACAATCGGGGTAAAATACGCCGACGAACCTGGCACGAACGCCGGTGCAGGTGCGGGGAGGCCGGTAGGCAAACCGTTGGCCGCGAAGCCGGACAACACGTTCAAGGCCGTAGCAAAGGCGGTACGATCCTGAATGCCCAGAAAGTAGTCCTGCCGGGAATCGACTTCGGTGTCCTGATAAAGACCGGTTGCAGTCAGTGTCATAGCTCCGATGCGCTGCTCGAGACGGGCCTGTAGCTGCACTTCATCGGCAAAATAGAATGGAGTATACGCCGTGTTTACCGTGCGCACATCGTCGGGCTTATCGAATCCTGCAAATGCATCGGGGCCGTACAGGCTTCCCAATCCCAGTACTGAGGGAATTCCCTGAATAGCGAAGAACTCTTGCGAACTGAGCGTTGCGCCGACTGTGGAATTGGCATTGGTGATGTCAAAGTCGCGGCGATTGTTCAGACAACCCAGCACGCCGAGCGGGTCACGCTGGCAGGCCTGCTTTTGATTACGTAAACGGGTGTCATCTTCCCTGAAATAATATGCCATGAAGTCGAGAGTGGTATCGGCACCGGGTTCAAAACGAAGAGAACCACGAACAGCGTACATGTCTCGGTCGTCGACATCCGAATTGTCGAAAAGGTTTGTGGTGTAACCGTCGCGATTCAGAAAGAATCCGGCTACCCGAACGCCGATAGAATCGCCGATCGGGACATTGACCACCCCCTCGGCCTTGATGCTGTTGTAATTCCCATACTCGAACTCTCCGGCCGCGCCGAAAGAACCGAGGTCAGGCTTGGCTGTCACAAGGTTGACAACACCCGAGGTAGCGTTGCGGCCGAAGAGGGTGCCCTGCGGCCCCCGTAGGACCTCAATTCGCTCAAGGTCAAAATATTCTGTTTCGAACAGCCGGGTACCAAAAAGAGGGGAACCATTGATATGGATAGCCGTCGCTGCGTCACACGTCACACCAACACAAAGATCGCCGATACCACGGATGGTGAAGGACGACCCGGTGAAGTTGCCCTTCGAAAATGAGACGTTCGGGAGCGTCAATTGAAGGTCAGCAGCGTTTTCGATCTGCTGGCTTTCGAGAGCCGTAGCATCGAAGGCACTGACCGCGATCGGCACCTCTTGCAGACTTTGAGATTGGCGTTGGGCCGTCACGATGATTACGGATCCTTGGGGTTCCGCCTCATCAGTTGTGGAATCCTGCGCTAAAGCCATCTGCGGCCAAGCCAAGATGGCCGAAGTGGCGAGCACCATCGCTCTCAGTGTCATATAGCATCCCTTCCCATCTCTTCAGTGCGACGATAATTGGCTCCGCCGCTTACTGCAAAATGGGGCGACCTCGAGGGTCGCCCCTTAGTCTGTGGAGAAGAGAGGGAAAGAATTAGCCCAATCCCCGTCCATGGGCATATACGTCCGCGTGATATTAGTAAAGCGCCTTATCTTTTGACCCCATGGGCCACGATCCAGATCGCACGCGGAGTGAACGTTTGCTAAAGATCAGCAATGGTTGGCGCGCTAAGCGAGTTGCTCCCGATAAAGCTTTTGCCCCAGCTGGCATCGAGACCAACGAAGCGTTCGTCGTGCCGACGGCGACAATGGTTCGGATATAGTACAAGATGAATATGAACGCCCTTTGCCCCCATCTCGCTGGCCTCTGACCAGGAACCAGCCTCTTAGTATGGGGGATCTCAGAGGCTCCAAAAGGCCAGTACCGCCCGAAGCGCAGCGACGAACGCGAGCGGCTGATCCAGCATGAGATGATGGCGTGCATCGGGCACTGCAACAATTGGTATCTTTCCCCCTCCCAGTTCCCGGATATAGCGGGCGGAATCGCGATCAAAGAGCTGACTTTTCTCGCCGTACACAATCGCTTTGCGCCCGGGCGCATCGACCAGCCTCTGGCCTACTGTCAGCCATTCGTCGGGCTTGTTGCTGCGCCGGAACACTTCGGGAGAAAACTTCCATGTCCACTCCTCGCCATCGCGGCGGAGAGAGTGATAGGCCATGTAATCCATCAGGAACGGCTCACCAACTGCCTGCGGCGGCGACAGGATATACCTCTCGCGCGCCGCTTCGTAGGTGGGGTAGCGTCGCACCGGTTTGTCAGGATTACCCGACCCGGGGCTCGATCTGCCCATGGTCCAGTATTTCTCCAGCTTTTCGGGCCGCATCACCATGAGATCGCAGACAATAACGCCGGCGAAGGCATCCGGCGATTGGGAAACGGCGGTCAGCGCTGCACCCGAGCCGAAGCTATGGGCGATGATCGTCGGTCTGCTTCCATCCGCAAACAAATCGAGCGCTTCGCTGATCTCGACAAATTCCTTTCCCCGCGCAGCTATATCGGCCACGCCGCGCATCTCGCTATCGCCCATACCGGCCAGATCGAACGCCACCACGTCGTAGTCTTCGGCAAGGTACGGTGCGATGAAGGCAAAGCAGCGGGCATGGGCGAGAAAACCGTGAGTCATGAGCAATTTGGGCCGGTCACGCCTGCCCCAGCGAAGATAATGCACCCGCGCGCCACCAACCTCTACGAAGCCTTCCTCACGGGGCACGCTCAGCGCCCAGGCGAACCATTCGGGTATATCCGCCCCGTCGCCGGCCCATACGGGATCAATATCTGTTGACCCGTCGTGGATTGGTTTCATTTCATTCATTTCGGCGCAGTCTCCATACCGGATAGTGTATTCCTGATAAAACCACGATAATCGTGCCGTGCGACATCGTGGCATAGATCGGCGTAACCAGATACGCTGGGGAAATTGATCAGTTGTCGGGGTTTGCCGGGAATATTGGCGCCCATGTACCACGATTCAGCCTTGGGGAAGAGCGTCATCGACCCTACTTGGGCGACCATATCGGTCCAGCTTCGCTCGGCCAGCGCATCGGCTTCGAAAAGGCCGATCCTGTTATCGCGCAGCCAGATCAGGAAATCGCAGATCCAGTCACCCTGGATTTCGGCGCTTGTCGGACCGTTGGAAAAGCCTGAAGGGCTGAGCGGGCCGTAGGCGAACAGCATGTTCGGAAATTGGGCGACGGCCATGCCCAGATAGGCTTTGATCTCACTCTTCCATGCTTCTGCCAGCGCCAGCCCACCGCGGCCGGTGATGTTCATGTCGATGAGCCCGCCACGACCGGCATCGAAGCCGGTCGCGAAGACAATGAGATCGCACGGGATCATGCCAGTGGCTGTTTCTATCCCGGCCTCGGTGACGCGAGTGATCGCGGTGTCGTTCAGATCGACCAGCGTCACATTGTCTTGTGCGAAGATCTCGTAATAATTCTGTTCGAGCGATGGTCGCTTGGTCCCGAAGGGATGTGGCGGCTCATCGGGAGCGAGCTTCTCGGCAATGGTCGGGTCGCAGATCCGCTCGCGCACCTCGTCACGCCAGAACTCGTAGGCGTGGCGATTGGCGTCCTCGTTCGTCAGTATGTCAGCGAAATTATGATACCAGAAGCGCAACCCTCCTCGCTGCCACAAATCCTCGAAATGCGTAGTCCGCTCTTCCTCGGTCACAGCCAGGGCCGAGATGTCCAGCGATTGGCATTCGAAACCGCCACTTGTCGTAAGCCTTTTCTGGAAGACAGCGGGATATTCGGATTTTTCGCGAAGCTGACGATCAGCGTCCAGTTTTTCCTGCCGCATGGGAAGGGCGAGAATCGGGGTTCGCTGAAAAAGCGTCAGCTGCTCCGCACAGCTTGCCGCCTCCTGCGCCACCTGTACGCCGCTGGCACCCGTGCCGATCAGGGCGATCCGGCGGCCGGAAAGGTCGATGCCTTCCTGCGGCCAGCGGGCGGTATGGCACCATTCGCCTTCGAAATCGCTAAGGCCCGGGATATCGGGAATGTAGGGTTTCGAGGCGAACCCCAGCGCCGGCAAGAGGAAACGCGCGCTTACTTTTCCGCCATCGTCGAGCTTCAATCGCCAGCAGGCGGTGTCTTCATCGAACGGCGCGCTTTCGACCCGTGTTTTCATTCGCATTGCCGGCCAGAGGTCGAGCGTATCGCAGACGTGGAGGAAATAGGCGCGCAGTTCTTCCCAGCCTGGAAATCGTTCGCTCCACGTCCAGCTTTTCCATACTTCCGCAATGGAAAATTCGTAAAGTGGAACCTGGGAATCGACCCGTGCTCCCGGATAGCGGTTCCAGTACCAGATTCCGCCCGGCTGCTCCGCTGCGTCTACCAGCAGAACATCGAACCCCGCCTGACGCAGCTTGTAAAGCAGGTATATTCCGCTGAACCCGGCCCCGACGATTACGACATCATAGTCAGGAGGGGGCGAATGGCTCACGAGGCCCCGGCACCCGCTTTCGCGATGTCTTTAGCCGTAGTATAATCCGCCTTGCCGTTTGACGCGCGCAAGGCGGTTTGCGTTGGGCAAATCGCCTTGGGCGTTTTGTAACCTGCCAGTTGCTGGCGCACGTGATCCTTGATCGCTTGCGCGTCGAAGTCCGCATCCTGGGTCAAATGCACCACAGCGGTCACCGCTTCGCCCCATTTTTCGTCAGGCACCCCGACGACAAGCGCGTCGGCAATGGCGGGATGGGTTTTGAGCACTTCCTCCACCTCCTCGGGGTAAACCTTTTCACCTGCGGTGTTGATGCAGACGCTGCCGCGGCCCAGCAAGGTCAGGCTTCCATCGGATTCCACCCGGCACCAGTCGCCCGGGATGGAGTAACGCACGCCATCGATCGTCCTGAAAGTCTTGGCCGACTTTTCCGGGTCCTTGTAGTATCCTGTGGGGATTGCGCCCTTGCGGGCAATAAAGCCGGGCACGCCGCTCCCCGCCTCGACCTTCCGGTCGTTCTCGTCGAATACGTCGCAAAATTCCCCGATCCCGAATTTCGCGGTGTTGGTGCCGCCCTGTGCGGTCGTCACCGACAAGCCGTAGCCCAGCCCTTCCGAAGCGCCAAAACTGTCCATGAGGATGACCTGGGGGATATGTTTGCACAGGCCCGCCTTTACCTGTTTACTCCACATGACGCCGGACGAGATGATCGAAATCAGGCTGCTCGTGTCCCAGCGCTTCGGGTGGGCGTCCAGCGCCTGCAGCATGGGTTTGGCAAAAGCGTCACCGACAATGGCGATGCTCTGCACCTTGTGCTGGTCCACCGCATCCCACAATTCTTCCGCGTCGAAGGATGGATCGGACAGCGTGACGATGGCCCCGCCCGACATGAGCGTGCCGATAGCAGTAATGAACCCGGTTCCATGCATCAGCGGGCAGGCTGGCAAAGTGATGCGCGCAAGCTCGCCCTGCTTCACCAGGGCCACCATTTCCTCCATGGTCTGGGGAACCGGACCCAGCAGCTTTTGCGCGTCGAGCTGAGCCTTGCGCATGTCATCGTGTCGCCACATCACGCCCTTGGGCATGCCGGTGGTACCGCCTGTATATATGAACAGCAGGTCATCGGGAGAACGCTCGATATCGAGAGGCGCGCCGTGACCTTCTACAAGTTTTTCGTAAGGAAGCGCGAAGGAAGAGATCTGCGAAGCATCGCCGATTTCGACAAATGTATGAACCTTGGTCAATCGCTCCTTAAGTTCAAGAATGCAGTCGCGGAACTCGTAACTGTAAACGATTACTTCGCTATCGGAATCGTCGAAGATGTAGAAAACCTCTTCGGGACGGTAACGATAATTGATGTTCACGTGCGTGAGGCGGCCCTTGAAGCACGCGGCCATCAATTCCCCGTATTCGGGACGGTTGCGCATGTAGAAGGCTATCTTCGCCCCATCGCCTGCACCTTGCGCGCGCAGATTGCGCGCCAGATTGTTCGAACGTTTCGACATTTCTGGCCAGGTAATGATCCGGTCGCCGTGAATCAGCGCCGGAGCATCTTCCGGGACCGCAGGTTCGATTGCATCGAGGATGTCGCCAAGGTTCCAGTCGATCACGTATTAATTCCTCTCTCCTTGGTAACCACGATTTTGTCGGTAGCGTGCGCCCAATTCATTGTCTCATGCGACCTGCGTCCATCCCTGCAAGGCCGCTGCTTCGGCCCGGACCGCTTCGGGACCTCCCAGAACCTGGCGGTCGAAACCGATTCGCTTGAACCAGAAATGCAGACCTAGGAGATCGGTAAAACCCATCCCCCCATGCACCTCGGTTGAGGTTCGGGCGACAAAACGGTGGACTTCGCCCGTATGTGATTTGGCATGGCATGCCACCAGCGAAGCCTCGTCGGGCGTCGCATCGAACGCATGGGCGGCATACCAGACCAGCGAACGGCATGGTTCATGGCGGGCAGCCATTTCCGCGCACATATGCTTGACCGCCTGGAAGCTGCCGATCACTCGTCCGAACTGTTCGCGCTGCCCGGCATAGTCGACCGCTTTTTCGATCATAGCCTGGCCCGCACCGAGGCTATCGGCGGCCAGGAGCACCCGGCCGGCGTCCCGCAGGCGCCTGACTGTGGCCCCACCATCGTCCGCGAGAGCCTCGCCCGCTACGCCAGAAAACCGCAGCTCCCCTACGCTCCGGGTGCGGTCGATCGTTTTGAGAGCAACCTTCTCCAGACCCGCAGCATCGCCAGCTACGAAGTGCATACGACCGGCGGTATCGGCTACCAGAAACGCGTCGGCTTCCAGGAAGTCGAGCGCGAACAAAGCCGTTCCGTCGAGCTTTGCGCCGTCGAAGTCCACGCCTGCCCGGTCCCGGATCTCCACCGTTTCCGCGATCGCGACGGCGATTTGCGCCTCGCCCTTCGCTATCCTCGGCAGCCAGTGCGCCTTCAACTCCTCGCTACCGCCCTGTGCCAGCGCAAGGGGTGCCAGTACATGGGCACCGATAAAAGGCACCGGCGCGACGGCATAGCCGAGCTGCTCGGCCACAACGGCGGCATCGAGCATTGTCATCCCGAGCCCGTCATGTTGCTCGGGAACCATCATTCCCCAAATGCCGATTTCGCCCAGCGCCGAACGCACGTTGTCGCTGAAGGGAACCGAGCCCTCCGCGCATTCGCGCACATGATCGAGCGGACAAGTATCAGCAAGAGTGCGGCTGATCGCGTCGCAGAGCATCTCCTGGTCTTGCGAAAGTCCGAAATCCATCAGGCGGCTCCCTTATTCTGCCCGCTTGCAACGGCCGTCGCCTGTTCGGCCGCGGGAGGCGTTGCGAACTTGGGTTCGCGCGGCATTTCCAGCCCGCGTTCGGCGATGATGTTCTTCTGGATCTGGGCGGTGCCTCCACCGATGATCAGACCAAGCTGGAACATGTAGTTCCACTGCCAGGCACCGTCTTCGCGCTCGCGCTCGCTTCCGTGATAGAGTATGCCCATCTCGCCCATTGCGTCGATCGCGAGCGCGGAAATCTGATGGGCGAGCTCACAGCTCTGCAGCTTCACGACAAGTTTCGCCATGCCGCCGGCATCCCCCCTAAGGCTGTTCGACAGGATGCGCATGCCGTTGAATTTCATCGCCGCGACTTCGGCTTGCAATGCAACCAGCCGGTCACGCAGAACGGCGTTGTCCATTGCGCAACCCTGGCCGATGCGTTCTTTTTGCATCAGCCTGACCAGCGCCTGGAGCCGGTTTTCCAGTGCATCGGGGTCGCCCAGCATGCCACGTTCATGGCCCAGTGTGGCATTGGCCACGTACCACCCCTGCCCGCGCTGCCCGACGATCTGATCCAGGGGAACCCGCAAGTCGGTAAAGAACGTTTCATTGAACTCGGCATGACCGGTCATGGTCTTGAGTGGTCGGACCTCGATCCCTGGTGTGTCCATCGAGAAGATCAAGTAGGAGATGCCGCCGTGCTTGGGCGCGTCCGGTTCGGTCCGAACAAGGCAAAAGATCATGTCCGCCTGCTTGGCCGTGCTGGTCCAGATCTTCTGTCCGTTGATGACAAAGTCGCCATTTTCGACGCGGGCGCTGGTCTTGAGCGCGGCGAGGTCCGATCCCGCTCCAGGTTCCGAATATCCCTGACACCAGACTATCTCGCCATTAAGGGTCGGCTCGATCCATTGCCGTTTCTGGGCTTCGGTTCCGAGTTCCAGCAGCGTGGGAACGAGCATGGAAATGCCCTGGTTCGCAAGGCCTGCGGGGATGCCAGCGCGCGAAAATTCCTCGGCAATGATCCGCGATTTCAGGATGTCCGGCTCGGCTCCGTATCCGCCGTATTCTTTGGGAATCGTACGCGCCGTGTAACCATGCAGGATCAACAGCTTTTGCCATTCGACGGCTTCGGGGGAAGGGCGCGCGGCACGGCCTTGGCCATCGGGTGCGCGGTGACCGTGGGTTTGCAGGAACTGGCGCACTTCCTCGCGAAACACGTCATACTGGGGTCCGTAGTCGAGATCCATCTTGGTCTATCCTTCTGCGCGCGCGATCGCGACGGGTCGGAATACTGGCAGGCGAAAATCTTCGGAGATCGGCTCGAAATCCAGCGTGACCGGCAGATCGAGCTCAAGCTCGTCGAGCGCGCAATCGACCAGCCGGGTTGCCATGCGCACTCCCTCCTCCAGTTCCACCACCGCAGCGATGAAGGGAATCTCGCCGGCGAAGGCGGGATGCAGTGCCTGATGGGTCACCGTCCAGGAAAACAGCGTGCCATTGCCGGTGCTACGCTCCCACGACCACTCAGGAGAACCGCATCGGGCGCACATATAGCGCGGCAAATGCCGAAAACTGCCGCATCCTTCGCACTGCTGGAAGTAAAGGTTGCCGTCCTGACACCGGTTCCAGAATTCCTGCTCCACCGGATCCTGCGGGCGCGGCTTTGGCTTGGCTGGTGCGGCCTGCGCCGAGGGGCGCATCTTGGGCGGCAGATCTTTCTCGTCGCTCACGCAAACCTCCTCAAAATCGCTATACTGCCGTCACCCAGATCGCCCCAGCCGGTCACCAGGCCGGTCTGGGCGCCTTCGACCTGCCGCTCCCCACAATCGTGGCGCAACTGACGCACCGCCTCGACGACATGGTTCAGTCCCCAAACATGGGCCTCGCTCAGCAGGCCGCCATGGGTGTTGACGGGATAGCGCCCGCCCAGCTCGATCTGGCCATTCGCGACGAACTCTGCCTGTCCACCTGGTTCGCAATAGCCCAGGGCCTCCAGCTGCAGGAGAACCACGTAGGTGAAGCAGTCGTAGATCTGCAGAAAATCCATGTCTTCGCGATCGACCCCCGCCATTTCGAACGCGCGCGGCGCGGCGTAGCTCAGGCCGATCTTGAAGGGGTCGGGACGCGAAGGGATATCGTCGGCGGGGTAAGGATGCCCTTCAGCCGCACCGGCGATGCTCACGGGAACATGCGGCATGTCCCTGGCGCGGTCCATTCGCGAAACCACGACTGCGCATGCCCCGTCAGTCTCCAGACAGCAATCGTAGAGGCGAAAGGGTTCGGATATCCAGCGCGCGGAATGGTAGGTTTCGGCATCCAGTTCCCGGCCATAAGTGAAGGCCTGCGGATTCATCTGCGCATGGCGACGGCACGCCAGTGCAACGGCCGCCATCGCTTCCGGGCCGATATCGTAAATTCGGGAGTGCCGGGTGGCGAGCCAGGCATACATCTGCACCGGCAGGAACACGCCATACGGAATGTAATAGCCTTGGATCGTATTCGTCAGGGTGTTCATGTTCATCGGCCGCGTCGGCGGTGCGCCAGGCTTGGGCCGCAAGGCGGAATAACCGTTCCACCCGAGCGTCACCAGCACATGGTCGCATAAGCCGCTGGCAATTGCCATCGCGGCGTTCTGGAGTGCCGTGGTAGGGCTCGCCCCGCCCATGTGGACCGTAGAGGCATAGCGCAGAACTTCGATACCGAGGTTAGCCGCCATCTCTTCCGAGGTGGTGTAGATCGGCGGAGGAACCATGCCGTCGATATCCGACGGCTTCAGCCCTGCATCTGCTATGGCTTTGCGCGATGCTTCCAGCATCATGTCGACCGCGGTTTTCTCGGTGCCTTTCACGAAAGCGGTTTCGCCCACTCCGGTGATGGCCGATTTGTCGCTTAAGCTCATGCCTGCCTGACCGCTTGGTAATCGCGTTCGAGCTGTTCGGAAAGAGCGCGCACCCTCTGATAGGTCTCCGGCGGACGCAGTCGCAACTCGCGGCGGACATCCTCCAACGGACGATCGAGATTTTCTTCCCAGTAGAAGGTGGTCAGATCGGCTGCAGCCCGGCCCCGGCGCCACGCTTCAAATGCAGCGCGCGCCACTGGCAACTGGGCAGCTTCCAGTTTCATCTTGGGAATGCCGACGCCCACGATGAAAGCGATCCCGTGATTATAGAATTGCGCGTTTCCGAAGGACAGCACGCACAATTCGCCCAGTGCGTCCCTGCCGTATCCGGTGACGACATGAAACAGGTCATGCGAATCGCGAAGGCGCCGACGATAGAGGGAAACATCGGGGTCGCCGAGGTCCTCCAGACCTCCGGCCTCGCTGGCTTCCGCCAGACCTTCTGCTGTCAGACCCTCCCCGTAAACAAAATCGAGGTAGGCTCGGCCAAGCGTGCCAGACGCACAGGTCGCAAGGCGTTTGCGATCGCACAAGGTTTCAAGTAGGTCGGCCCGGTCGGAAGCGATACGCCGCCCATCGCTCGACTTCATGAAGCGATTGAAATTCCGATAATAGGAATTGCCCGACAATGCCTTGACGATACGGAACACCTGCGCCGTATCCTCCTTGTCGGCAATCAACTGCCTCATTGCCCCAGCGCTCTGAGAGGCTCTACGGGGCGGCGCAATTCATGACCTTTGGCGTAAGCCATCTTCTTGCCTCCTGCGCTTCACTTGTAGATACCAGCGGACGCCAACGCCTTCTCGGCTCCATCGACCAGGTCGCGCATCACTTCGGCGGCAGGCCGGATCGAATCGATCAGGCCGATGCCTTGCCCCGCGAAGCCGGGGATGACATCCTTGCGCTCGGCCTTGATCCCGGAGGCCATGACCGGGCCGGAGATCATCGACTGATAGGGCATCGGCAGAGGTTCCTTTCCGGCCTGCACCCAGGCGTCGGCCCATTTGTTCCGGATCATGCGCGCCGGTTTGCCGGTAAGCGATCGACTAACGACCGTATCGGTATCGCCGCTTTCGGTGATCGCCTCTTTCTGGAAGCGCTCGATGCCCGCTTCCTCGGTCGCGAGAAATGCCGTGCCGACCCACGCGCCCTCTGCCCCCAGCATCATCGCAGCGGCAACACCCCGGCCATCCGAGATACCGCCGGCCCCAAGGACAGGAACACGATCGCCAACGGCGTCGACCACCTGGGGAATCAAGGAAATAGTCCCGATCGGCGAGTTGTGACCTCCGCCATCGTGCCCTTGCGCGACGATCATGTCGATGCCCGACCCGACGACCTGTTCGGCGTGCTTGACCTTGCCGATCACCGCCATGACCTTGGTGCCATTGGCATGGAGCCGATCCATCCAGGGTTCAGGATTGCCAAGGCCGGCAGCATAAACCGGCACCTTTTCCTCGATCACCACTTCCATCTGCGCCTCAAAGAATTCCTTCGAGAACAACTGCGGGCCGCCCTTGCCCATTTCAGGCGCGCCCGCCGCCCGCATGGCGGCGGCAGCATCGACCTCCGGAAGCTCTTCACGATCCATGAAGTCGCGCGCGAACTGCTGATATTCACCCATCAGATCCATGGGATTTTGGGGTGCAGCACCGCTTTGAGGGGCAGAGCCGCGCCTGACCGACGCGGGGAGCAGCGTATCGACACCGAAAGGTTTGTCGGTCAATTCCCGGGTCTGGCGAATCCAGTCACGCAACTGATCGGGCGAACACGCCGCGGCACCCAGGACCCCGAGCCCGCCGGCATTCGAAACCGCAGCCGCCAGCGCCGGAACGCTCGCTCCGCCCATCCCGGCAAGCAGGATCGGGTACCGGATCCCCAGCATTTCGCATATTCGGCTCTTCAACGCCATTCTTCCTCTCCAGCCACTTGCCTAAACGCACACTCAAACTATTGAAAATTCTACAGCTGCCCCCACCGCACCCGCTGCGAGACCAGCTCGGGACTGCGCTCCGAAAGATAGACGGCAGAGCCGGCCACCAACCGGCTCATTGCTTGACGGGCCGCGGCGCTGTCGCCAGTCCGCACTGCCTCGAGCACCCGCACCAGAAACTTCATCTGCACCGCCCGTTCCTGTGCCGAATATCCCAGCGAATGGGAAAACTCGCGGGTCAACAGATGCATCGCAGAGGTCAGCAAACCGAACAGCGGATTGCCGCTCGCCCAACCCAACAAGTCGTGAAATCTGCGATTAAGTTCCTCGAATTGATCAGAGGCTTCATGATGCCTCAATTCCGCCAGACACCCTGCCAACGCGCTGAGATCAGCGGTAGTTGCACGCTGGGCTGCATACCCTGCGACATCGGGAGCAATTGCTTCGCGCAATTCAAGCAAACCACGCAAATCGGCTTCCATGAAATGCAGAATCAATGACAAACTGCTTGCAAAATCGCCGGTCTGCGGACGGGCTACGACGGGACCTCCACCACGGCCGAGCTGGAGATGGATGACCCCTTGCAATTCCAGGAACCGCAAAGCCTCCCGCAAAGTTGCGCGCGCAACCTCGTAACGCGCGAGCATTTCATCCTCGCGCGGAAGCCTGTCACCCGGGTTATGGCGACCCGCCTCGATGTCCCTCACGATGCTTTGCGCAAGAGAAAGGGCACGCTTGGCCTTCTTCATCGCCGGCATCCGCCACTCATCAGCACACCCGCACCTCTCGAATAAACAGTATAAGGATATTAGCAAACCTTCGCTGGATCGGCACACTATCCGATGGGATTGGTGTCTGCAAGGGACTAAAAGAGTATACGATTTATTGACTGCACGAGATGTCTCCCTTAAGGATGACTGAAGGCCGATCAGGCCTGAGATGTAGAAGGAATAGTTCTTATGGACAGCCAGATCGCCGAGCCGGATGCCGCGGCGAGGATCGCGTCAATTCCGATCGAGGAAATCGACGTGGCCCGGCCAAGCCTGTTTCAGAACGATACCATCGGTCTATTTTTTGACAGGTTGCGCGCCGAAGAACCTGTCCACTACTGCCGCGAGAGCTATGTCGGCCCTTACTGGTCCATTACCAAGTTCGACGACATCATGTCGGTGGACACCAATCATAAGGTCTTCTCTTCGGAAGCGAAGCTAGGCGGAATTGCAATCCAGGACATGCATTCGGTGGAAGGCGCGCTCGAACTTGAAATGTTCATAGCGATGGACCCGCCCAAGCACGATCAGCAGCGCAAGGCGGTGACTCCGGCAGTGGCTCCGTCCAACCTGCAACTGCTCGAGCCGATCATCCGCAAGCGCGCGGGAGAGATTCTCGATGAACTCCCGATTGGCGAAGATTTCGACTGGGTGGATAAGGTTGCGATCGAGTTGACGACGATGACGCTGGCAACCTTGTTTGATTTCCCTTGGGAGGAGCGGCGCAAGCTGACGCGCTGGTCCGATGTAGCAACTGCGGCACCTGAAACCGGGATCGTCGAATCCTACGAGGCGCGGCGCGAAGAACTCATCGGTTGCGCGATGTATTTCAAGACTCTGTGGGACGAACGGATAAACGAGGAGCCGAAGAACGACCTCATCTCGATGATGGCTCATTCTCCCGCCACGCGCGACATGCCGTTCCTCGAGTTTCTCGGCAATCTTATGCTGCTGATCGTCGGTGGAAACGACACAACACGCAATTCCATCAGCGGCGGCGTGCTCGCCTTGAACCAAAGCCCGGACGAGTACGCGAAACTCGACGCGGATCCTTCGCTCATTAGCAAAATGGTTCCGGAAATCATCCGTTGGCAGACCCCCCTCACTCATATGCGCCGCACCGCGCTGGAAGATTGGGAGATCGGCGGCAAACAGATCAAGAAGGGCGACAAGGTGGTGATGTGGTACCTGTCAGGCAACCGCGACGAGAGTGCTATCGAGCGCGCGGACCAGTTCATCATCGACCGCAAAAATCCGCGCCATCACCTCTCATTCGGCTATGGCATTCACCGCTGCATGGGAAACCGGCTCGCGGAACTGCAGCTGCGGATCATCTGGGAAGAAATTCACAAGCGCTTTTCCCGGGTCGAGGTTACAGGTGAACCAGAGCGTCTTTTTTCAAACCTCGTCCGCGGAATCACCAGGCTGCCGGTGCGGCTCCGCGCCCGCTGACTCTCGAGATCGAAATGCGGAGTTCAAGATGATCAAAATTACGTTCGTGGCTAGCGATGGTGAGCGACGGGAGGTCGAAATAGAAGAAGGCGAGACAGCCAGGGAAGCGGCGCTATACAATGACGTGCCGGGTATCGATGGCGATTGCGGAGGGGTATGTGCTTGCGCGACCTGTCATGTGCATGTCGATCCCGAATGGATCGACAAGGTGGGTCGGCTTATGCATGATGGAATGGAGGCCGACCTCTTGCAGTTCGCCGAAGGCACCACTGAATACAGTCGCCTTGCCTGTCAGATTCCGATGAAGCCGATGCTGGATGGATTGGTTCTTCACCTACCCGAACAACAATACTGACGGAGGGATCCTCGTCCCCGTAGCCTACATTCTTATCTGTCTTTCCTTGATTCTTCGAGAAAACACCCATGGCCACACAAATCGAGCCCGCAACCCAGACCGACGAAGACGCCTTCCGCGCGGAAGTGCAGCAGTTTCTGGCGGACAATTTTCCCGCCGAACTCAAGGGCCAGTCCAACGCGCTGGCCGGCGTGGACGGCCCCACCAATGAAACGCCGGCGCAGACCAAGTGGCGCGAAGCCGTGGGCGCGCGCGGCTGGGGCACCCCCACCTGGCCGAAGGAATACGGCGGCGGCGGCCTCACCAAGGCGCAGGCCAAGATCATCGACCAGGAATTCGCCAAGGCGGGTGCCTACAACCCGATCGGCGGCATGGGCGTCATGATGTTCGGCCCGACGCTGCTCGAATACGGCAACGAGGCACAGAAGCAGGAGCATATTCCGCCGATCTGCCGCGGCGAAATCCGCTGGTGCCAGGGCTATTCGGAACCCAATGCCGGTTCCGACCTCGCCAACCTCCAGACCTTTGCCGAGGACAAGGGGGACCACTACCTCGTCAACGGCCAGAAGACCTGGACCAGCGGCGGCCAATGGGCCGACAAGTGCTTTGCAATTGTGCGAACCGACAAGAGCGACAAGCACAAGGGCATCAGCTTCATGCTGATCGACATGGACAAGCCCGGTGTCGAAGTTCGCCCGATCACCATGATCAGCGGGACCAGCCCGTTCTGCGAAACCTTTTTCACCGACGTGAAGGTGCCCAAGGAAAACCTCGTCGGCGAGGAAGGCCAGGGCTGGACCATCGGCAAGCGCCTTCTGCAGCACGAGCGCACCAACATCTCGGGCGGCGGCAGCCTCGCCCGTCTCATGGGCCAGAGCCTTGGCGATATCGCCAAGAAGTACCAGCCGACGGGCGCCGACGGCGAACTCGCCGATGCGGTGCTGCGCGACAAGATCGCTGATTTCGAGATCCGCTGGAACAGCTTCCTGCTCACTGCGCGCCGCGCGATGGAGGAAAGCAAGGCAGCTGGCGGCGTCTCCGAAATCAGCTCTGTGCTCAAGAAGCTCGGCACCAAGCTGAGCCAAGAACGCAGCGAATTGCTGATCGAAATCCGCGGGTTGCAGGGCCTCGGCTGGGAAGGCGACGGCTTTTCGGACGGCGAGCTCGAGGCCGTGCGCGCGTGGCTCTTCGGCAAGGCGACCACCATCTATGGCGGCTCGACCGAAATCCAGAACAACATCATCGCCAAGCGCGTGCTCGGCATGCTCGACCACCAGTAAGAGAGGGGAGCAAGGACAATGGCCGTTCTCAACGAAGAACAGGAAATGCTGCGAGATATGGCGCGCGAATGGACCGTCAACGAAAGCCCGGTCACCGAATTCCGCAAGGTCCGCGCCAGCGGCGAGCCCGAAGCCTTCAACCGCGACGCCTATGCGACGATGGCGCAGATGGGCTGGGCCGGGGTCATCATCCCCGAAGAACACGGCGGGTCGGACTTCGGCTTCCTGTCCGCGGGCCTCGTCGTCGAGGAACTCGGCCAGACGCTCACCGCCAGCCCGCTGGTGATGAACACCGTCGCCGCCTCGGCGATCGTTCTGGGCGGCAGCGACGAGCAGAAGGCCAAGTGGCTGCCCAGGCTGGCGAGCGGCGAGGCCATCGCCACCCTCGCCGTCGACGAGGGGCCGAGCCACGATCCTGCGAAGATCGAGACCAGCGTGTCCGACGGCAAGCTGAGCGGCACCAAGGCCTTCGTCCATGAAGCGCATGGCGCGGACCTGTTCGTCGTTGCGGCCAAGGACGGGCTTTACCTGGTCGAGAAAGGCGACGGCGTCGCGCTCACCACCCGCAAGCTGACCGACCAGCGCAGCCATGCCGATGTCACTTTCGACGGTGCGGCCGCGGACAAGCTTGCCAGCGGCGGCGACAGCCTGCTCGACGATGTGCTCGACCGGGCGCGCGTGCTGACGGCAGCCGAGATGCTCGGCATGGCGCAGCAGGTGTTCGACGATACGCTCGCCTATCTGAAGCAGCGCGTGCAGTTCAACCAGGTGCTGGCGAGCTTCCAGGCGCTGCAGCACCGCATGGCGGACCTCTTTGCCGACCTCGCGCAGATGCGTTCGGCGGTCGAGGCGGGCCTCCAGGCCGTCGACGGCGGCTTCGGCGTCGCGCGTGCGGCGACCATTGCCAAGGCGGAGGCCAACCGCGTGATGCACACCATGGCGAACGAGGGGATCCAGCTCCACGGCGGTATCGGCATGACCGACGAATACGACGTCGGCTTCTACCTCAAGCGCGCCCGCGTGCTCGAAGCGAGCTTCGGTTCGTCGAGCTGGTTAAAGGACCGTTTTTCTAAGCTTTCTGGCTACTAGAAACCTGCATGGCATTTTTGCCACATGCTTGTCGACAATGTGAAATAATCCGTCAATTCATCTATCAAGTCTTGAAATTAAACGCGCTTATCGGCATCGACTAGTGCCTAGGATGGGGCACATTCTTAGAGGAGAGGCACATGAAAAGATTTCCATCACGCCACCATTGCGCCCTTGGTGCATTGGCAGCGGCACTTGCCTTCACACCGACAGCCGCCTTCGCCCAGGATGTTGGCGAACCCGATGCGGATCTGGTTGAAGGGGCCGATGTCGAAGACCAAAACGTAATCATTGTTACCGCGCAAGGGCGATCACAGGTCTTGGCGGATGTTCCAGTCGCCGTGTCAGCTGTTTCCGGAGAAACCCTCCAGAATTCGGGCGCCAGCGACATACGTGAGCTGAACCAGGTTGCACCGTCCCTGCTGGTGTCTTCCACCGGCAACGAAGCTAACGGTTCCGCGCGTATTCGCGGTATCGGCACGGTCGGCGACAACCCTGGCCTGGAAAGTTCGGTCGCGGTTTTCGTCGATGGAGTCTATCGCTCTCGTTCGGGAAGCGCCCTGAGTGAGCTCGGCCCTATCGACAGGGTCGAGATACTTCGCGGTCCCCAAGGTACTTTGGGCGGGCGGAACTCGTCGGCAGGCCTGATCAATATCTATACCGCACCGCCCGAGTTCGATTTCAGCGCATACGGGGCCTTCACTTATGGCAACTATGATGCGATCCGCGTCGAAGGCGGCATAAACGCTCCGCTTGGCGACAGAGTAGCTGCGCGCGTTGACGGCGTGTATTTTGAGCGCGACGGCTTCTACAACGATATTACCAATGGTAGGACGATCAACAATCGCGATCGTTATCTGGTCCGCGGTCAGCTCCTGTTCGAACCTAACGACGACCTGTCCATTCGCCTTGTCGGGGATTATTCCAAAAAGGACGAAGCGTGCTGTGCCGCGACGTTCGTCCAGCCCGAGTTTGCTCCGCTTGCACGGATCAGCGCTGGATTTGATCTCTTTACGAGGCCATCGGATGGGGCCGCCCTGACGAGTACCGCAAATCCGATCGTTCCCGTCTTGCTTGCGCTTGGGCAGGATCCGCGTGCCCTCACCCAAGACACATTCAACCGCGACCTGTACCCTACGCCAGGCAGAAGCTATGAAGGCGAAACCGAAGACTACGGTATTTCGGCTGAGATCAATTGGGATTTCGGGAACGTCACGTTGACGTCTATCACGGGCTACCGTGAATATGCCAACAGTCAGGGATCTGACACCGATTACACTACTGTCGATATTCTCTACCGCGCTCCGACCGAGAATGCTCTTGCTCGAGACTTTGAAACATTCACTCAGGAACTGCGCCTTACCGGTGAGGCCTTCGATGGCAAACTGGATTGGTTGATCGGCGCGTATTACGCCAATGAAGAACTGCAGGTGCGTGATAATCTGCGGTTCGGCACCCAGTACGGCAATTTCGTAGCGTGCCGCATTGCGATCGCGATCAATCCGGCTTTGGTCAATCCGGGGGCTTCCAATTGCCTGGGTGCCAACGTGGCGGCATTGGACGGTACGCTGACCGGAAGCCCGGCATTCGGCGCTGCAACCCCGGCGATCCTCGCAGGTATCAACAACCTTGCAAGCATCAGCGATTTGGGAACGGTCAGCGAGGTCTACAATCAGACGAGTGAGAACTTCGCGTTCTTCACGCATAATATCTTTGCGATCACGGATACGCTCGATTTGACGCTGGGGCTTCGTTATACAAACGAAACCAAGGACTTCGACGCAACTTTCCGCAACGACAACACGGTTTGTCCGACAAACCGCAATCTGCTCGGAGGCTTTCTGGGTGTTCCGACTTTGGCACCTCTGGCCGGTGGTATCATCAGCCTTTCCTGCCAAGGCAATTCGACATCGGAGCTCGATGGAGTTTCTCTCGAAGACTCGCGCGAAGAAGAGGAGTTTACCGGCACGGCTATCCTGAGCTGGAAGCCAACTCCCGATCTGCTAGTCTACGGTTCGTATTCACGCGGCTACAAGGCGGGCGGTTTCAACCTCGACAGGTCTGCACTGTCAAATCCGCTTGCGTTCGATCCGGCCAATATCTCGGCAGCCGCGCTGCAGTTCGATGAAGAAACAGTCGATGCATATGAGATCGGCCTCAAATACTCGACACGCGAGTTCGGGGTTAGCATTGCAGGCTTCCGGCAAGAGTTCAGTAACTTCCAGTTGAACACGTTCAATGGGGCGTTCTACATCGTACAGACGGTCAATAGTTGCGATAGCGATCTCGGCGGGGCCGACAGAGACGCAAGCGCGACAACCGGTGCATGCTCTTCCGATGAAGTTGCACCAGGTGTGATCGCTCAAGGGGTCGAGATCGAAACCTATCTACGGCCCGCTCGTGATTTGGATATTACCCTTGGCGTCACCTATTCTGATGCGAGCTTTGAAGACAATCTTATCGGGGACGATACCGGGGCACCGCTCGACCCCGCACTACGCTTGCTGCCAGGCGACAACCTGTCGAATGCACCAGAGATCGTGGCAACATCGTCGCTTACGTGGACGCCGCCAATCGGCGACAGTGGGCTCGAAGGCCTGGTCTTCGTGAACGCTCGTATGGCTGGTGATTACAACACCGGCTCCGACCTGCTCTTCGGCAAGGAACAGGACAGCTTCGTCGTAGTGAACGGGCGTGTGGGTCTGACCAATATTGCGGATCGCTTCGCGATCGAGGGCTGGGTCAATAACTTGTTTGACGTTGGATATACGCAGGTGGCCTTCAACACGCCTTTCGTGGCTCCGCAACAAACGTTCTCCGCTTTTCTTGCGGAACCGCGGACTTACGGCATCACCGTGCGCGGCAAGTTTTAAACTTACTCGCTAATTGCAAGAGGGTTCGGCGCTTCGTTGTGTCGGACCCTCTTTTTTGACCCTCTCTTCTCAGCCAATGTAACTGGTCTGAGTGACGTGCTCCCCTGATTGTTACCATTCAGAGGTAGAGTCTCGCGCCTTCATGATTGATGTTTGATGGGATGGCAACGTGTCTGGTGGCATGCCCCCAGACACGTTCGCCGGCGATCTCGGCGGGGGTCTTCCCGCCCAGTTTCGAGTGTGGCCTGACCGTGTTGTAGTCGTGCCGCCATGCAGCGAGCACGAACCGGGCGTGCGCCAGCGAGGTGAACAGCGTCTCGTTGAGGCATTCGTCGCGCAGACGGCCATTGAAGCTTTCCACGAAGCCGTTCTGCATCGGCTTGCCCGGCGCGATGTAGTGCCACTCGACCCGCCGCTCCTGTGACCAGCGCAGGATGGCCGATGAGGTCAGTTCGGTGCCATTGTCGCTGACCACCGTGTGTGGCTTGCCGCGCATCCCGATCAGGCTGGTCAGTTCCCGGGCGACCCGCGCGCCTGACAGCGACGTGTCGGCCACCAGCGCCAGGCATTCTCGCGAGAAGTCATCGACCACGCACAGGATGCGGAAGCGGCGACCACAGATCAGGCTGTCGGATACAAAGTCGAGCGACCACCGCTGGTTCGGACCATCTGGCAACACCATTGGCCTGCGCGTGCCCAGTGCCCGTTTCCGGCCGCCACGGCGGCGCACCCGTAGCCCTTCCTCGCGGTAGATGCGCAGCAACTTCTTGTGGTTGGGCCTCATGCCTTCCCGCGCCAGCAGGTAGCCCAGACGGCGGTAGCCGAACCGGCGACGCTCCGCTGCCAGCTCGCGCAACCGTTGCCGCAGTGCTCCGTCATCCGGCCTTGTCGGCTCGTAACGGATCACCCTGCGGCTCACACCAACCAGACTGCACGCCCGACGCTCGCTCAGCCCGTGCTGCTCACGGGCATGGGCGACGGCTTCCCGCTTCGCGCCGGGCGTTACCATTTTTTTGATGCCAGATCCTTCAGCACCACGTTGTCGAGCATCGCCTCGGTCAGCAGCTTCTTCAGCCGGCTGTTCTCCTGCTCGAGCGTCCGCAGCCGCCGGGCATCGGAGACCTCCAGCCCGCCGAACTTCGACTTCCACTTGTAGAACGTGGCTGAACTGATCCCGTGGCGGCGGCACACCTCCGCCGTCGGCATCCCAGCCTCCTGCTCCTTCAATACCGCGATGATCTGCTCTTCGCTGAACCTGCTTCGTTTCATTTTCGTCCGACTCCTTCGCGTCGGACTCTACCAAAAGCCGGTCACATTTCAGGGGAGCACGTCTGTCCGTCTCCTTGTCAGGGCCGGACTCTACCTATCATTGGAGGAAATTTAGGGGCTCAGACCACTTGCGAAACTGTTGGCTAACGCCTCTGTCTTCTTTAAGATGGCGGCAATGGCGAGACGGGCGAAACATGTTGGCGGAGAGAAGTGCGTGCCAGGTGATGGAATCAAGTTGAATGGGTAGGCCTACCCGCCAAGCTTCGAGGGTTCTGTCGAGAAAGATACTTCGGACCGCTCGTCAAGCCTTCCTGGATGAAGGATTCGTCAGAACAACAACCGATCACATTGCCGAGAAAGCGGCGATATCAAAACGAACCCTGTATTCTCGGTACACGGGCAAATCGGCACTGTTCGAGACTGTGATCTTGACGGAAATCCACGATCGGTTGAACGCTCTCGAACAGGACATACCGGACCTTGGCAATATCACTCTCGATCTTGTGGTCTTAGCCGAAAAGCTACTTTCGTGGATGCTTTCCGATGTGCATGTCGCTATGGAGCGCGTCGTGCTGGGGGAGGCCACGCGGTTCCCCGCACTTGCAAATAAAGTCTATGAGTTCGGGTTCATCCGCACCACAAAACTGGTGGTCAGAGTGTTGCAGAGAGCGAACGAAAAAGGCGAGATTGCCGTGTCAGATCCCGATTTTGCCGCTGAGCAATTCGTTTCGGCGGTGATCCTTTCACCGTTTCGTCGTGCGGCGCTGGGCATAACTGAAGCTGGCTACACCCCTGAAATTGCCGAACGAATGGATCGATCGGTAAACCTCTTCGTTTACGGTTGTCGACCGTCCGTTGCCGATAGTCCCTCACGATAAGCGGGGGTATGTGGAACCCGTTATCCAAACTGCACGACTAGTTATTCGCCCATATTTTCTCCGACCCAGACAGCCATCTCGTCAGCAATTTGCACACTTGCAGTGTTGAAAGCGTCGATGACTGACGAAACCGTGTTCTCTACTGCCGGCACTTGTCGGGAAAATTTCCCAACTGCCAGGGGGCCAGAGTTCGCAGCGCGAGCGAGTTCGGCTTGAGCGACCACACGGATAACCGGCGGCTTTTCGGACCCATTTTCGTAATAGGCCGCGTAAGAGGTGAATCTCGTAGAGAGCAAATGATGATCGGGTAATCCCGACTGGATCGGCACATAGGCCTGATTTACGTTGCGCTCTATGCTCTCCTTGAGCAGATCGCTTATCATCTCAGGGGCAGGGCTGGCCCACCGGGCCTCGGCCAAATATGTGATCTCCTGCATTTCGACAGTGGGGATCCGGTCTGCATCAGCACCTGAAGGCATCTGGGGTCGAGCGATATAAAGAGGTATACGGCCTTGCGCGACAGCCGGTGCCGTGTCTGCATTGTTGCCCACCCGGTACAGGGACGTCTCGTCGCCAATTCCCAAAACACCGCCGCCGCACCCTGTCAGACCCACCAGCACCACGATGATCGGAAGGTTCTTCGATAGCAATCTGATCATTCTGACAGTTTCCTTTCACGGGGATTACGGCGCAGTTGACGAGAAAGCTGCTCTACTTCAGTCGCGGCTTTATCGAGCGATTCCAGTGTCTGGGCGATCCCTGATCCGTCCGGCCCGGCCAATCCGCTTGTGGCTGTATCGAGTTGCTGGATGACGGTGCGCGCCTCGGCGATCCCGGCCTTCAAATCTCTTGCGGCTGCCGACACGTCCGCGAAGGCCTCCCTGCCATCGCCTTCAATCGCCGTCCGTGCGGATTGCGCAGCACCTTCGACATCTGCAGCAGCGCGGTCCAGCCGGACCAATGTCTGTTCCGCTGTTTCAAACATACCACGACTGGCGCGCAGTTGCTCGGTGGTTGTCTTGACATCGGCAATCGCGGAAGAAATGTTCTCGATGTTTTCATCGGATAGAGCCCGATTAACGCGGCTCAGGACCTCCGAAGCATCGGCAAGCACCTCTCCGCCGCCATCCATCAGCGATTCCATCGAGCTTTCTTCCGCCTGGATGGTCGGTCGCTTATCGCTCGAGCTCTCCATTAGGAAAGGCTTTGTTGGCGTTCCGGCGCCGATCTGAATATGCTTGCCACCGGTAATTCCCTCGGACTCGGTCGTTGCCGTTGAATCTGATCGTACCGGCGTATCCTCTCGAACACGGATTTCGGTCACAACCAGATTCGGGTTGTCCGGATCGAGTTGGATTGACGTGACCTCCCCGACGGGAATCCCGTTGAATTGAACTTCGCTACCCTGGTTCAAGCCGCGAACAGGACCGTCGAAAACGACACGGTATTCGTCGAAATCACTGGTGAACTGCGATTGCCCCAACCACAGCACGAACGCGAAGGCCGCGCCCAGCAGGACAAGCGTCAACCCGCCGATAAGACCGTAATTCGCTTCTCGCTCCATTAGCAATTCCTCTCCTTGGCGCGTTTCGCCCGGCCCGCGAAGAAATCCTTGATCCATGGATGATCGGACTGTTCCAACTCGGGAATTGAAGCAATTTCCACAATTTTACGGTCAGCAACCACAGCGGCGCGGTCGCAAATGGAGTAGAGACTGTCGAGATCGTGAGTTATCATGACTACGGTGAGGCCCAGCGTGTCGGTCAAGGTGCGGATAAGTTGGTCGAATTCTGCCGCACCGATGGGATCAAGCCCTGAAGTAGGCTCGTCCAGAAAGAGTAATTCAGGGTCGAGGGCCAAGGCCCTGGCAACACTGACGCGCTTGCTCATGCCCCCTGAAAGTTCGGTCGGCTGTTGACGCGCGACTTCCGCTTCGAGGCCCACCAGACCAATCTTCATCAAGGCGACACGCTTTAGCCATTCGCCGCGCAATTCGGCATGCTCGATCAAAGGCGCTTCGACATTCTGCCGAACGGTCAGCGATGAAAATAGCGCACCATGCTGGAACATCACGCCAATGCGGCGATCGACGGCAAGGCGATCAGAGGCATTCGACATTTCCTTGCCAAAAATTTCGATAGTTCCGCTATGCGGTTCAAAAAGGCCGAGGATGGCATTCACCAAAACCGACTTTCCGCTTCCCGATCCGCCAATGATTGCAAGAATCTCTCCCCGGCGCACCTCCAGGTCCAGATCTTCGTGAACGACATGGTCGCCAAAGCGGGTGGTCAGACCCTGGACACTGATAATCTGGTCATTCTCTTCGCTCATATGCCGAACACATTGAAAAGAACGGCAAAGGCAGCATCTAGAAAGATGATGGCGAACAGCGCCTGGACAACTGCCACGGTGACTCGGGAGCCGAGTTGCTCGACATCGCCTTTGACAGCAAGGCCGTGCCGACATCCAGTAATGGCAATCGCGGCAGCAAGAACCGGAACCTTCGCTATCCCGACCCAGAAATGGCGAATTTCCACCGCGCTTTCCAACCGCTCGATGAACAGAATCGGGCTTACGCCCATAATGCCCCAGCTGGCGACCAGGCCCCCGGCCAGGCCAGCGATCATGGCGATGACCGAAAGTAACGGCATGGTGATGAGCAAGGACAAGAAACGGGGGAGGACAAGAGCGTCGAACAGATCGATACCCATAACCTGCATCGCCTCGGTTTCCTGGTTCATGCGCATCGCACCGATCTGGGCGGCAAAGGTCGATGTCGATCGCCCGGCAAGAAGGATTGCGGGTATCAACACGCCAAACTCTCGCAGGACCGATATGCCGACCAGTTCCACGACCAGTTCCGCTGCCCCCAATTGTTCCAGCAGATCGCTTCCAATCAGGGCGACCACCGCCCCGATAAAGAACGTCATGATGGCAATCAGCGGCAAGGATTCGAGTCCGGCTTTCTGGATTGACGATGCCAGGGCAACGGGCCTGATGCGGCTGGGGTTTGCGATCGAACGAACCAGAGAAACCTCTAGCTTCCCCAGAAACCGCGCGCTTGTTTTTATGGACTGTCCTGCCCGATAAACCACTTTCCCCAAGCGTACGTGCAGCGGGTGGCGGGCAGCCTCCGAGGCATCTTCTCCCTGGGTGGCGGCGTCCACGAGTTCGAACAAGCGCGCCAGATTTTCAGGCAGTCCCTCAATTTTTGCCGCTCGGTGCACAAGCGTCAGGATTGCAAGCGCGCCGACGCTGTCGATCCGACCTAGCTCGCTGCAGTCGATTTCCGGATGATCCGAAGAACCATACGAAACTGTCGGTGGGAGTTCTGCGAGGTTTTGCGTAATCCAGTCGCCTGAAACGACCAACGTGGCATTTTCCTGTTCCTCTCGAACGAAGATCTCTGGCCGTGATCCCAGCTTCATCGAGCAAAGAGAACAGCTGGAATCATAGGTGCATCAACAGAAACCGGAGCTGGTCGAGCAATGCATCCGGGATACACTCCAAATTCGCCGGAAGCAGTCCGATCCGCTTTGAACAAATAGCTCATGCCGCACTGTCTCTGACCCTTAAGTAGACTGGTTCGTATCATTAACTTAGGGGGTAGGCAAGTGCGCCTAAACGTCTCTCATGCTAGGTATCGAATTCGCAACTTCAGCTTTATCGCGCAGACGCGGGACATACTGTATCTTCAGAGGATAGCCTATTGCAAACCGCCGGCCATATCGTATCGAATCGGCTAGGCACGTAAGGGGAGGCATCTCCCGGGAAGAGCCTGGTACGGTACGGCTCCGCGCCATTGGCTCGTTTCGCATCGAGCTTGCCTGAGGCGAGACGATCTTCGTCCTGCCGCCGAACGTGTGGAACCTTCTACCCCGGTCTCGATTGCTAATCGGGTGGCCCGTTTGCTCCTGTAGCGAGGCAAAGACGCATGGCCCTCATGCTGCGTTGCGGGAATATCGGAGCTTGCCGGACAACGGCGGCGCTTGGCCCGAAGGCTGGCGAGGTGAGATACCGTCTGAGCGACGTCCGCCCGCGTTGACCTTTGCCGGATTTGCAAGAGTTCTATTAAGTCCCTTGCCAGAGGAGCTTTTCGTCTCCAATACCGCCGCCCAGAGCTACGAAAAGCGTAGCGCAGTTCTGGAGCAAGGCCCGTTCGGTCGCGAGAAGCTCCTGGCGGGCGTTGAACAGGTTTCGTTCAGCATCGAGAACCTCGAGATAATTGGTTACACCCTCCCGATAGCGCAGGCGCGCGATATGGGCGATCCGTTCCTGTGCGATCACGGCGCGTTCCAGGGTTGCAACCTGCTCGGCCAACCAGCGACGTCCGGCCAGTGCATCCGAGACTTCACGGAAGGCCTCCTGGACGGTCCGATCGTAATTCGCCACCTGCTCGACCTCCAGGGCCTGGGCGAGAGCCAGATTGGCTTCGCGTGCACCCCAGTCGAAAATGGGCAGCGAAATGGCCGGACCGAAGCTCCATCCCCAACCGCTGCCCGAAAACAGATCATCAAGGCTGCTTGACGAAAATCCCGTATTGCCGGTCAGCGAGATAGTGGGGAAGAATGCTGCGCGAGCGGCACCGATATTGGCACGTGCTGCCCGTAGCTGTTCTTCGGCCGCGACGATATCGGGCCGTACAAAAAGCAAGGTAGACGGCAGGCCCGCCGCCAGCCGCCGCTCATTACCCTGCTGCGCCAGAGCGAGCCCGTCGGGAAGCGGCTCGGGAATAGTTCCACCCACCAATACCGCCAGCTGATTGTGTAGACGCGCCAATGTTAGCTGCTCGGCTGCCAGTCGCTGTTCTGCCTGGGTCAGCAGTGTTTCCGCCTGACGGAAAGGCAGTGCCGAGGTCACGCCATTATCGAGACGCACTTTTGCAATCCGCAGCCCTTCGCGCCTGCTTTCGGCGGTGGCTTCGGCCAGGGCGATCTGTTCTTCCGTCTCGACGATTTCGTAATAGGTCGCCGCCGTATCCGCAATCAACGAGAGATAGAAAGCACGCTGCGCGGCAACCGTTGCGAGATATTCCGCGCGCGCGGCGTCGCTTAGGCTCGCGACCCGGCCCCAGAAGTCCAATTCAAAGGCACTGACGCCAACGCCTACGTCAAAGCGGTTAAACGTAATCGCATCGGGAGCACCCTCCACATCACCTGTGTCGAGCGCGGGATTAGCCGAAAGCGGCTGGCGTGTGCGAACGGCACCTGCATCAGCAACGATATCAGGCAGTCTGCGGCTGTCCTGGATGCGATAACGCGCGCGAGCCTGTTCTATGCGCGCGGTTGCTGCCAGCAAATCACGATTATTCTCCAGCGCAAGGGCGACGAGGCCCCGCAGGCGAGGATCCACGAACCATTCGCGGTAGGAGAGCTGGGAAGCGACGACTTCGCCATCGGGCAAGTATTCACTGTCGAATGTGGGCGTCGTGGCCGGCGCGGGCCGGACATGGTCGGGCGCCATGCTGGCGCAACCTGCCAGCATCGTCGAAGCCAAGGCCAGGGCAATCAAATGTTTCATCGGACTGGCTCCTCATCCGGACCCGGTTCCGTGTCGTCCGGCTTTGCTTTTCCGGGATCAGCCTCGTCCAGATGTCCGGCTGCGACCGGCTGCTTGCGGCTGACATTCCTGCGCACCAGCAGATAGAGCATCGGGATAAGGAAAATGCCGAAAATCGTAGTTGCGATCATTCCGCCCATCACTCCGGTACCTACCGAGATGCGGCTCGCCGCACCGGCGCCTGAAGCAAGCGCCAAAGGCACCATACCCATGGTGAACGCCAGCGAAGTCATGATGATCGGCCGCAGGCGCAGGCGGGCTGCAGACTTTATTGCATCTATCCGTCGCAACCCTCGTTCTTCTTCCTCGATCGCGAATTCGACAATGAGGATCGCGTTCTTGGCGGCAAGGCCAACAATCGTGATCAAGCCGACGTTGAAATAGATATCCGCCGAAAGGCCGCGTAGCATGGAAAACACGACTGCGCCCAGCACGCCGGTGGGAACAATCAGCAGAACTGCTAGGGGTACCGCCCAGCTTTCGTAGAGCGCAGCAAGCACCAGGAACACGACAATTATCGACAAGCCAAGAAGAAAGCCGATCTGCCCACCCGCCTGTTTTTCTTCGTAAGAAAGGCCAGTCCATTCATAGCCGATGCCTTGCGGCAATTGCTCTGCAAGTTGCTCCATCTCGGCAAGCGCGGAGCCAGAGGACTCACCGGGGGCGGCCGTTCCCGAAAGTGTCATCGCGGGGTATCCGTTATATCGCGACAGGCTGGCGGGTGCTGCCGACCAACGGGCGGACGCAAAGGCGCTGAATGGCACTAACTCTCCGCTTGCATTTGGAATGCGCAGGGCCATGATATCCTCGGGCGTCATCCGATAAGGGGCGTCAGCCTGTATTTGCACCTGCAGCACACGTCCGTCGCGGTTGAAATCGTTGACATAAGCTGAGCCGAAAGTGATCGATAGCGCGGTGTTCACATCGGACAGCGAAAGGCCGAGTGCACGAGCCTGAACCCTGTCAATTTCAACCTCGACCTCTGGGCTGGGACCCTGGTCTTCCGGTCGCAGATTGGCAATAACTGGACTTTGAGAAGCAATGCCCAGCATTTGGTCGCGCGCTGCGGTCAGAGTTTCGCGCCCCACCCCGCCACCATCCTGCAACTTGAGGGTGAAGCCGCTGGCCCTGCCCAGCGACTGGATTGCAGGAGGCTGGATTACAAAGGCACTGGCATTGTCGAGCTGCATAAAACGGTCCATTGCATCTGCCAGCATTTCGCCGGCGCTACTGTCGGGCCCAGTCCGTTCTTCCCAGGGTTTGAAAGTTGTAAACATCAAGGCGTTGTTCTGCCCGCGTCCAAAGAAGCTGAAACCGCGGACAAGTACGAGGTTCTCAACCTCCTCACGATTCATCCAATATCCGGTGATCGGCTCCAACGCCTCGTCAGTTCGAGCCTGGGTCGCACCTGGTTGGGTCTGGACCGCAGTGATAAGAAATCCCTGGTCTTCGGTCGGCAGCATCGCGGATGGAAGGCGGGCGAACAGCACCACCGTCAGCAGGACGAGCGTGAGGAAAACCGCGAAGCCGCGCCATGGCCGCGACAGGATACGGTCATTGGTGCGACCGTATTTTTCCTGCATTCGCGCAAACCAACGGTTAAAACGCGAGAAAAAGCGCGCTCCGAAACCGCCGGCACGCGCCAGCATGCCTCGCCAACCCGACGCTGCCTCGACCTCCGGATCAACGTCCACTTCTCCGGCATCATCGTGTTCATGATCCATCGGCTTGAGAAAGGTCGCGCACAAGGCTGGGGTAAGCGAAAGAGCCAGAAAAGCTGAAAAGAAGATCGCGATTGCCAGCGTGACCGAAAATTGCCGATAGATTCCGCCTGTGGAGCCGGGGAAGAACGCCATCGGGATGAAAACGGCAATCAATACCAGCGTGATACCGATGATCGCACCGGTGATTTGCCCCATTGCCTTGCGGGTAGCCTCCAGCGGCGGCAACCCTTCCTCGCGCATGATGCGTTCGACATTTTCAATGACCACGATGGCATCATCCACAAGGATACCGATAGCCAGGACCATGCCAAAAAGTGACAGAACGTTGATGGAGAAACCGAACAGCCACAATCCCAGACACGCCCCGGCCAAGGCGATCGGCACCACAAGTGTGGGGATGAGCGTGGCGCGCCAATTCTGCAGGAAGAGAAACATAACGAGAAAGACGAGGACCATCGCCTCGACCAGCGTTATGACGACTTCTTCCACCGACGCTTCGACGAATGGGGTAGTGTCGTAGGGGATCTCCCATGCCACATCAGGTGGCAAGCCTTCGTCGATTTCGGCCAGGCGTTCCCGGATACCTTCGGCCGTGGTCAAGGCATTGGCACCGGTAGCGAGTTGGATCGCCATCCCGGCCATCGGCTGGCCATTGAGGGTGGCGGAGGTCGCATAGGATTGAGCCCCGATCTCGACCCTCGCGACTTCACCCAGCCGCACCACTGCTGCACCTGTGTTGGCTGTCCGTCGTCAAAACATTTGGCACAACTCGCGGCGTAGGATTGCGGAGTGCGGGCCTCGTCTGGGTTTGATGTTTAGGCGGCGAGCTTGCGGTGTTGCAAGCGCCGATGTTCGAGTGTCTTTCG